>OLNG01000110.1_pt1 | contig 88001 bp, 58 predicted proteins | sample 1643091 | NCBI WGS metagenome assembly OLNG01 (sample SAMEA3136661, study PRJEB25190) | human gut metagenome | biome: human gut; feature: human-associated habitat; material: faeces | place: Austria | collected 2013 | reverse complement strand
GACAACCGTGCGCACGGTTGTCGTTTCGGCGCGCACTTAGATACGCAACAGTAGGCGATAATGACATATCCACGTTATTACGTACCTGCACGCAACGGAAGAGGGGGCTCCCAGCGTAAACCGGGAGCCCCCTCTAGGGTCTCAGCGTGTCATCCGCGGGGGATGACACGTGATTCGGTCAGATCCTGCGCTTACGCACCAGCAGGTAGCCTGCGGACAACAGCAACAGGGCGCTGAAGACGACCGCCGTGACCGAAGCACCGGTCTTGGCGACCTTGTCAGGCGTGTTCGGCTTCGGCTTGTCGGCACCGGGCTTGTTCTCGCCTGGCTTGTTGCCGCCAGGAGTCGGGGTCACGGTCTTCGCCTTGACGGTGATCGTGAAGGAGTCGGTGAGCTTGCCGGAGGTCACTGTGACGGTGATGTCGCCCGCGGCCGTGAACGGCTTGGTCAGGTCGACGGTCTTGCCGTCGGCGTCGACCGCGGACAGCTTGTATTCGCTGTCCTTCAGCAGCGCCGTCTTGCCGTCGGACCAGGTGCCCGTCACCGCGAGACCGGTCTTGGCGAACGTCTCATCCACGGTGTACGTGGCCTTGTCCGGCTTGGACGTGACCTTGATGGACTTGAGCGTCGCGGGTTCCGGATCGGGATCCTTGGCCGTCACGGTCACGTCGAAGGTGGCGGTCTTGCCGTTGGCGGTGACCGTGACCGTGACCTTTCCGGCCTTGGCGAACGCCTTGTCAAGCGCGACCGCGGCACCGTCCTGCGTGGCTGAGAGCGTGTACTCGCCGGCCGTCAGGGTCTTCGTGCTGCCGTCCGACATCGTGGCGGTGACCGCCAGTCCAGTGGCGTCGAACGTGTCGCCGACCTTGTAATCGGTGACGGTCGGCTTGGTGACGGCGATCGAGCTGATGGTCGGCTTCGGGCCGGGATCCGGCGTGGAGTCCTTGGTGAACTTCGCGGTCAGAGCCGTGTTGCCGTCGGCTGCGAACGTGTACGTGGCATCGGTGGAAACCGCCGTCTCACTGGCCGTCGTGTACCAGCCGCTGAACCTGTAGCCATCCGCCGCGACCGCCTTGGCGGTCACCGAGGCACCGGATGCGACGTCCACGGCCGTATCGGTGCCGGTTTCGCCCTCGGCGGCTACGCTCACCGTACCGCCTTCGGCCGGATCGGCCGCGACGAATACGCGCACGGTGGAGGACGGCTTGTTTGCCACGCCGAACTCGGAGACCGCGACCCAGCCATCGTTCGAGGACTTGGCCACGAACTTGACGTACCGCACTTCCTGCTCGTCGAACATGAAGGTCTTCTTGGCGCGGCTGGCCTCGAACACCTGATCCGTGGCGACCTGCTTCCACTCGTCGTTCGCGTTGGCCTTGACGTACAGATCGGCCTTGGTCACCTGTCCGCTGTCCTGGCTGGTACGCGGCGTGAAGGAGAACTGGTTGATCGTGTACTTCTGGCACATGTCGATCTCGGCGTAGAACGAGTTCGAACCGGTCAGCTTGTCCGTGGCGCCCTTCCAGTTGGAATGCCAGATGGTGCTCGGGTTGTTGTCGAACGCGTACCGCAGCAGACCTTCCGTGTCGTTGTATTGGGTCTCGGAATTGGTCGTGCCGGTCCAGCAGGACTTGTTGTACTGGTCTGTCTCGGCCTCGGACTTCTTGACGATGACGTTGTCGATGACGCCGTTGATCGCAGAGGTCTTCGAGCCGATACGCTGCAGCGGCAGTGCGAAGGTCGCGGCGGTGATGCCGGTCTTCTTCTCGATGCCCTTGTCGATGTACTTGCCGGTCGCGTCGCTCACGAATTCGCCGTCAACATACAGCTTCGTGGTCTGCTGGTCCACCTTGATGGTCACGGTGACTGTCTTGCCGACCGGCAGCTCGTAATCGAAGTAGTAGTTGTACAGCTCTCGCGTGAAGCCGAGCTTGCCGTTCTCCATGACGCGGATGTCATGCGTGCCGTACGGAGCGTCGGCCTCGAAGAGGATGTCTCCGGGCTTGGCAGCCTGCTGGAGCGTCACGTCGAACGTCAGCTCGTTGCCGTTGCCGAGCTTGTCGAGCTTGGATGTGGCATAGCTGGAGCCGCCGGCGAGCTTGAGCGACTGGTCCTTGACGGCGGCCTTGCTGCCGTCGCCGATGGTCAGGTCGCGGCCGTTGCCGCTGGCGTCGGCGAGCCCGTCGTTGAAGTCGTAGCTCTCGTAGACGCTGTTCTTCGAAGTGGCCTGGTAGTACGGGTTGGTGCGAGGGCCGGTTCCCTGCTTGGCGGCCAGCGCCGTGAGTTTCGCGGCGGTGCCCTTCTCCTTGCCGGTGGCGGCCCAGGTCTTCTCGGCGTAGAACGGCATCGCGTCGAAGAAGCGCCAGTACAGGTCGGATTCGGTCAGACCCGATGCGCTCTTGTCGATGTTGTCGCTCCAGATCGCGAACGCGGCGCCGAGCATCTGGTCGTCGCCGGAGGGCACGGCCTGGTAGCCGCTGCTGCTGCGGACCTTGTTGGGCTCGAAGCTGTCGAAGACGCGGCTGATGTTCAGCAGGTCGCCGTACGCGTTGGCACGTCCGTAGCTGCCGTTGGGCACCATGTAGCCGTAGTCGTCGATCGTGTTGATCAGCTTGTAGCCCATGTTGTACATCTGGAGGCCGTCGGCCCAGTCCTTGGACCACAGGTTCATCTCGACGTTCTCGATCGCGTCCTTGGTGATCTCCGTCTTGTGGTCGTTGATCCAAGTCAGGCCGCCCCACATGCGCACGGTGTTCGTGTCCTTGATGTAGGGGACGATCTCGTTGATGAACTTACGGTATGCCGTGTAGTTGTAGAGGAACTCGTCGGCACCGATGTGCACGGTCGTGTCGCTGTCGAACGTCGGGTCGTCGCCCTTGGTGTAGTCGTCGAAGATCTCCTTGATCTTGGCGATGGTCTCGGGCTTGGACACGTCGAGGTGGTCGATGAGCGGTCGGTTGGAGTTGATCGGGGAGACCCGTCCCTTCACCATGAGCTCGGGCCAGATCTTCGTGAAGGAGTTGGCGTGCGCGGGCACGTCGATCTCCGGCACGACGTTCATGCCGAGGGCGCGCTCGTCCTGGATGAACTGCTTGAACGTCTTCTTGGAGATGGAGTAGTCCTCGGCCGTGGGCGATTCACCCTTGTCGTTGGTCAGGCTGGATTCGAGACGGAACGCGTCATAGGCCTTGAACGCCTCGTCCTCGTTGTCGCCCTTGCCGTAGTTCTCCAGGAAGATGTAGTTGTCGGACAGATGCGCCTGGAAGTCGTTCATCTTGTAGTAGCGCATCGTGCGGGTGATCTCGCGCATCATCTCCAGCGAGACGGGCTTGCGGGCCACGTCGAGCAGGAGTCCGCGGGTGGTGAAGCGCGGGTAGTCGCGCATCGAACCGATCACGAAGCCGTTGGCGTCCTGCTTGGTCATCTGCAGGATCGTCTGCATCGCGTACATGTTGCCGGTCACGCTGGACGACTTGGCGACCACGCGGTCGGCCTGGATGTTCATCGTGTAGCCTTCGTCGCCGAGCTGCGCGATCGCGGCCGTGGAGTCGGTCTTGACGAAGTTGAACGCACCGGCTTCGGCGGAGCCCTTCTTGGCGGTCAGCTTGATGCCGGTGAAGTCCTTGTAATCGGCGACGAACTCGTCGACCACGGCCTTGAGCGAATCATCGTCGTAGACGACCTTCGTCACGGCGGAGGCCGCCAGCTTGGCGGCACTGGTCGAATGCCATTCGGCGATTTCGGGGATGATGGTCGGCTTGGCGTTGTTGCCTTCCTGCTGCTGGTTGGTGCCTTTGACGACGTAGGGGATGTCGGAGGTCGTCTTGGTGTTGCCGGTGGCGGTGTCGGTGACGACGTAGGCGACCTGCACGGTCTTGTCGACCAGCGGGTGGTTGACGGTGCCGTCGGCGGCGATGAGCTGCTCGTAGTCGGCGCCGTTGAACTTGACGGTGTAGCCGTCGGGCACAGTGGGCAGAGCCAGCGTGTCGGTGTCGGTCTCGATGGTCAGGTGGTTGGATTCGAGGTCGGAGACCACGCTGTCGAGCGTGGCGCCCGGCTCGGCCTGATCGTTCGAATACGCCTCCCATTCGGCGACGCTCACGTTGTTGTATTCGGAGCTTTTGATCGCGAAGTTCGACAGCTTGAGCGAGCGGGCGTTGACGGCCTGATCGAGCTGGATGACGACGTCAGCGACATAACCGGCCCCGGAGGCCGTCATCGCGTAGCCGGACTTGAGCGTGTGCTCGGTGCCTTCGGAGTCGGTGTAGGACAGGTCGAAGCTCTGGACATTGGTAGGCTTCGGATTCACGTCACGCTCGAAGAAATAGATGCGGATGTCCTTGACCGCGGTGAGCCGCGGGAATTCCGCCTTCAGCCAGATGTTGCTCGGGGTCTCGTAGCCGCTGGCCCAACGGTTGTTGCGGCCGGTGCGGTTCTGGTCGATCGCCTTGTCGGGGGTGAGCGTCGCCGTCTCGTTGCTGGAGGCGGTCATGGTGGCGCCGAGCATGTGGTTCGTGTCGGCCGTGTCGAGCACGGTCTCCTTGGGTGCGGAGTACACGGAAATCTCGTTGATGCCCACGTTGACCCAGTTCATGGTGCCGCCGTCGGCGGACAGTACGGTCACCTTCACGGCGGACGCCTGCTGCGCCTGGGCAAGCAGGATGATCTCCTGTTGCTTGGCGCGGGTGTCCTTCTGATACACCTTGGTATAGGTGTCGCCCTGCTTCAGCTCGACTTTAAAACTGGTGATGTTCTGATCGGCATCTTTGCGCTCGAAATCGATGTTGATCTGCTTGACAGTCTTGGTGCCGCCCAAGCCGACCTCGATCCATTCGTTTGCGGCCTTGTTCTGCGCGGTGCCCCAGCGTGTGCCGAGATCGCCGTCCACGGCCTTCTCGGGCGCAGTCGTCGCCACTTCATATGAACTGGCCGTTACGGTCTGATTCAGTGCAAGATTGTCATCGCTGGCTTGCGCCGCCGTGACGCCGGTCAGCGACATACTCAGTAGTGTCACGGCTGCCAGGACACTGCCTATGGCCGCTTTCACTCTCCTCAATCGCATAATCTCTCCATTGGGTATGTGGTTAATGTTGTTTCTGTTATTGTCGGAATCTTTGTTGATTGGTTAGCGCATCGCCGCATTCGTTGCGACTTTGCTCCAATATAAACAAAGTTTACCGTTACATCCAACATTTGCACACAGTGTATCGGCACATGGGTGTCGCGAGGTGGGGAAGGGAACTCGGCGCGGTGTCGATATACTGGTGGGCGTGATGAGATTGCGCATTGACCTGGCATATGACGGCGGCGGCTTCTTCGGATGGGCGAAGCAGCCGACGATTCGCACCGTGCAGGGCGAGATCGAACGGGTGCTGCACACGATTACGCGCGTGCCGGTCGACGATCCCGCCGAGCCGCTGCGCCTGACCGTCGCCGGCCGCACCGACACGGGCGTGCACGCCTCGCATCAGGTCTGCCATCTCGACATCGGCGAGGAAACGCTGAGCCGCTGCGTCGGGCACATGAGCGTGTCGCCGACCGTAGCGCTCAAGCACCGTCTGCAACGCATGCTGCCCGCGGACATCACCATCCATGACGTGACGGTCGCGCCGAGCGGATTCGACGCGAGGTTCTCCGCACTGGAACGCACTTACGTGTATCGCGTGGCCGACCGTGCCAGCGAAGTCGACCCGCGTCTGCGCGGCTTCGTGCTGCACCTCGACGCCGACCTCGACGTCGCCGCGATGAACGAGGCCGCCGCGATGACCATCGGACTGCATGATTTCGGCTCGTTCGCCACCCCCAATCCGGGCGGTACCACGATTCGCGAGGTCAAAACCGCATATTGGCGGCGGATCCCCACCCGGCCGCTGGTCGTCGACGGCATGGGGGAGCGATACCGCACGCCGGCCGCCGAATCCGACCTGCTGTGCTTCACCATCGTCGCCGACGCCTTCGCTCGCAACATGGTGCGCTCGCTGGTCGGCGGCTGCATACAGGTCGGCATGGGCAAGCGCTCGACCGACTGGTTCCGAGAGAAGATGGCCGTGCCGCTGCGCGAGGGCTCCACAGGGCCGATCGCGCCGCAAGGGCTGACGCTGGAGCACGTCGCCTATCCCGCCGACGACGAGCTCGCCGAACGGGCCGAGCGTATACGCGCCAAGCGCACGCTGTAGACGCGGGGGTGGGCGCGAAGGCAGACGTTCGGCATGCCGGTGAACCGTTCGCGGCGCGACCGATTCGTAACATGATTGTCGATTTTTCGAGCGAATGCGGAAACCACGGCCGCATACGCTGGGACGAGTTCAGTATCATAGAGCATAAGCGTTCAGCATGCGTATCTGTGAGACAAGGAGTCGCCATGACAGAACGGTCAGCCCGACAATTCGCCGAGGAACTGGTCAACAGGCGAGGAGACATCAACCGTGAACTGAGCCGCAACGGCGTGCGTTTCGGCGTATACAAGAACGGCGAATACCACGACCGGCTGTTTCCATACGACCCGATCCCGCGCATCATCGAATCCGACGAATTCGACGAGCTGGAAACCGGCCTCAAGCAGCGTGTGAACGCACTCAACGCCTACCTCAAAGACATCTACTCAGACAAGCGCATCATCCACGACGGCGTCATCCCCGAAGAATACGTGTACACGTCGGCCGGCTACTTTCCGCAAGTCAACGGCGTGACTCCTCCCGGCGGCATCTTCGCGCACATCGCAGGCGAAGACCTCGTCCAAGGCGAGGACGGGCGCTGGTGGGTGCTGGAAGACAACCTGCGCATCCCGTCGGGAGCCAGTTACCCGCTGTTCGCGCGCGACATCGAACGCCGTACGAATCCCAAACTGTTCCGCGACGTGCACGTGCGCGACAACCGCGACTATCCGCGGCTGCTGCGCAAGGCCATGGACTTCGTATCCACCGAAGGCATCGCCGTCGTGCTCACGCCGGGGCGCTACAATTCGGCGTTCTTCGAGCACGCCTACCTGGCCGAGAAGACCGGCGCGGCGCTCGCGTTCCCCGAAGACTTGGAAGTCGTCGACAACAAGCTGTACTTCCTCGACTATGCCGGCAACCGGCATCGCGTGGGCGCCGTGTACCGCCGCCTGTCCGACGAATACCTCGACCCGTTCGCGTTCAACCCGGACTCGGTTATCGGCGTTCCCGGACTGCTGTCGGCCTACCGTTCCGGCAACGTCGCCATCATCAACGCGCCCGGCAACGGGGCCGCGGACGACAAGGCGATCTACTATTTCGTGCCGCAGATGGTCCGTTACTACCTCAACGAGGAGCCGATCCTGCACAACGCGCCGACCTACATGCCGATGTTCGAGAAGGACCGCAAGGAAGTGCTCGACCGCATGGGCGAGCTGGTCATCAAGGACGTGGCGGAAGCCGGAGGCTACGGCGTCGTGTTCGGCTCGTCGCTCGACAAGGCCGCGCGGGAGGATCTGACCGACCGCATCAAGGAGGATCCGCGCCGGTTTATCGCGCAGGAGGTCATCCAGTTCCGCGACATCGACGTGATCGACCCGGACAGTGGCGAGGTGAGCCCGCGCAAGTGCGATCTGCGCGCGTTCGTGGTCACCGGGCAGAACACGCACGTGTGGTATTCCGGCCTGACGCGCTACTCGTCAGTGCCCGGCCAGATGATCGTCAACTCGTCGCAGGGCGGCGGATTCAAGGATACGTGGGTGCTGGCGCCCGAAGACGGCAGCACGGACAAGCAGCGCGAGGAGTCGGTCGCCTCGGTGAACCTCATTCCGCATTCGAAGCGGCACTCGCTGTCGCTGGTCACCGCGTCGAAGGCCGACAACCTGTACTGGCTCGGGCGGTACACCGAGCGCGCGTTCACGACACTCGTGCAGTTCTTCCCCTTCTACGACCGCGTGATGGACACCGATGTGGACGCGTTCCGCCCGTTCGCGAAGGCGCTCGACCTACCGCAGGATTTCGAGGACTTCGACGGGTTCATCCACTCCTTCCTCTACGACGGCACGAACCCCGACTCGGTGCGCTCCGCCATCGTCGCCGCGTTCAACAACGCCGTGGTGCTGCGCCCGGAGCTGACGTCGAGGCTGCTGCAGTACGTCGAGCTCGCGGTGAAGAACATCACCGAGGCCGCTGAGCGTTCCGCCAGCGCGGATGACATCTACTCGCAGCGTGACATCGCCGACGACATGCTCGCGTTCTGGGGCGGCATCGAGAACTCCACCGCAGACATCACACTGAAGGCGTTCGTGTTCATCGGCAAGTACATCGAGCGCATCGACCTGTACACCCGCTTCCATCTGGACAATAGCGAGCTCGACGCGCCGCTCGCCAAGTTGGAGACCTACTCGCGCACGCTCGACGGCATGCCGTTGCCCTCATGCTTCGTGTCCGGCATCAGCTGGCTACTCGGGCAGTTGCCGAGCCGCGGCTACCCGGAGCTGACGAGCCGCCTGAACGAGTTCCTCACCGACTTCAACAGCCGGGCCATCACCGGCGACCCGAAGGACGCGGGCATGCTCAACGCGATGAACATGGACGCCAAGCGTCCGTGAGGGGCAGACCGCCGATCGGAGCGTGACCGGTCGGCGGCCGTCAGCTGACGGATGACCTCCGCCGTTTCTGCTAGACTAGAGTGGATTTTTGCGAGCATTATCCGACGAGGAGCCTGCCGTCATGAAGAAACTGGTGTTTGACTACGAGATGAAGCTGACGTTCAGCTCGCCGGTCACCGACCATCGTTTCCAACTGCGCTGCGTGCCTGCGAGCGGCCCGCGGCAGCAGGTGGTGGACGTGGAGGTCGCCATCGAGCCGGACGTCGAACTGGAGACGACCATCGACTCGTTCGATTCCGTGGTCATGACCGGGTTCATCCCGCAGCCTCACACGATATTCAGCTATTCGGTGAAGGGCATCGCGTTCGTCGACAACGCCCACATCAAGTCGGAGATCTACAAGCCGCTGTACCGGTTCAACTCGGCGCTGACGATTCCCGGGCCGTGCATCGAGGCCATGATCGCGGCGTGCCGGGCGCGCATCGCCGGGCTGCCGGCCGACGCCACGCCGATTGATCAGGCATGGGAGGTGATGGACGAGGTGTATCAGGCGTTCACGTATACGCCCGCCTCGACCACGATCCGCACCACTGCCGAGCAGGCGCTCGCCCAGCGCAAGGGCGTGTGCCAGGACTACGCGCACGTGATGCTCTCGGTGTGCCGCCACGTCGGGCTGACCGCCCGCTACATCGCGGGCCTGCTGGGCGGCGAGGGTGCGACGCACGCATGGGTGGAGATCTACCACGACGGCCGTTGGATCGGGCTCGACCCCACCCACAACCGCATGGTCGACGACAACTACATCACCATCGCCCACGGGCGCGATTACCGCGACTGCATGCTCGACATCGGCATCTTCTCGGGCTATCAGGTCCAGCAGAACCAATGGGTGAACGCCTCCGTCCACGAGCAGCTGCTGTGAGGACGGTTGCCCGGGGCGTTTTGCGGGCTATCTCGCTTTCGAGGGGTTGATTGAGGCTGCTTGGGTCATCTATCTGCGTTTCAGGGGGTTGCTCAAACGCGATACCTGATGTATTCGGCTTGTTACGCTATTGGAATCATGCGGATTAGCGAGCCGTCATACTTGACCACCAACCCCTTGAAATGCAGATAGATGTTTTGCAGGAGCTGAATCCACCCCTCGAAACGTAGATAGCTCGCCGATGGAGGCTCGATGGAGCGGTGTCAGGTGCGCCACGCGCTGATTTGCGTAATCGGGAAATCGACTTATAATGAACAAGTTGCGTTTTTTCGCAGCGCATGGATAGGTGTCCGAGCGGTCTAAGGAGCACGCCTCGAAAGCGTGTGAGGCTAACCCCTCCGCGAGTTCGAATCTCGCCCTATCCGCCAGCAAAGAGGGTTCCGGGATTCTCCCGGAACCCTCTTTCGGGCTTATAGGAACTTTTGTGGTGCTTTAGGTCTGGTTCTCGGCGTCAGTCGGTGCCGTTGGGATATCGCGTGCCGGTGTGGAATTCGTTCCAGTCGATGCCGATCCCGTATGCGGGCGAGACGTCGCCTTCCGGTTCGGGCGACGTCGCTTTCCCGTCCTCCAGCGGATCATCGGGAATGAATGATTCCGGCCGCGGGTGCGCGGTCTTCATGTAGCACACCCATTCGCACGCGCGGAGCATGTGCTCCTCGGGCAGTCCGCGGGTTGCGCAACACGTTCTTGACGACCGAGTTGACGCCGCCCTCCAGCCGGTTCGTGGTGCGCGCCACCGGCCCACCTGCGGCAAGCGCCGGCTCGAGAAAGGCGAAGAGCTTCCCCTCGCGGAAGAGTTTCTCCAACCGCCGGCAGCAGCGGCGCAGCTCCTCGTGCGCGCACCACTGGAAGGCGAGGACTTCTCCGCTTTCGCCGTCGATGGCGATGATCAGGCACCAGCCGTGGCCCATGTATGTGCCGTCGGCCATGACCGTGTGGCGCTTCGCGTCCGGCGGGGCGATGCGCGGCCGGATTGACCAGCACCATGCGATCCGCTTGCGCAGGGCGCGCGCGTCGCCCGTGGATTCCGACGCCGTCCGGGACGACGGCCCCGGCAGCCATGAGAGGAACTCCTCCAGCGTCCGCGCCCGTCTGCGGCCGCGCTGCGGCATCGTCGAGCTCAGCCGGCAGGCCCGGCATCTCCACCGTTGCGTGCCCTTGCCGGTCCGTCCGTTCTTCTTCATCGCACGCCCGCATGCCGGGCATTTCCTCGCTTTGCTGGATGGCGTTCTCGCACCATCCAGCCCACCACCGGGAGCGCATCATTTTCCACGCGGGGGGGGGAAGACATGCCGACACGCCTACTCGTACAGGGCCAGACCTCGATCATAAGCATCACAAAAGTTCCTATAGGCCCTACGTTGTCGTTGCTGGCTCATCGATGAGCCATCGAGGGTGAGTTTGGCGTTTTTCTCATCGGGTTTCACGGCAACGTGAGACCTTTTACGAAGAAACGGTTATGCTGCGCATATGCAATCGGGCTGACTTCTGCGGCGTACGGGTGTTGCTTTTACCCCCGTATGCATAATAGGGCTGCGGGAGTGACGCGATCAGGAGAAGAGGAACGCGTCCATGTCGGGGTAGCCGAGTGCGAATGCGGAGGTGATGTGGGAGGAGATCAGCGTGGAGAGGACACGCAGGCGTGCGTCGTTTTCCGTGCCGACGGTGTTGGTATCGGTGGCGTTGACGTCGGTGGTGTCAGTTGCACTGTCGGTATCGCCGCTGCCGTTGGTGTTGTTGCCGGTCTTGTCGGTGTGCTTCGACTTGGCCGACGCCCCGTCATCGGCCATTGCGGCGAGCTGCTCCCGGGCGCAGTCGATCTCCGTCAAGGCCGTTGTCGGCACGCTCAGGCCGGTCGTGGAATCGGTCATCGAGGTCGGCGAGGCGAGGATCTTCTGGATGTCGTAGACCTTTTCTCGCGGGTCGCGGCTCAAGCCGGACGCGGTGAAGAGCAATTGCCCCGCGGTCTTGTGCCGGTCGGACCGGCTCAGGGTGGCGCCGGGCGTATCCCGCGCGGCGAGCACCTCCATGACGAACCCGGCGCGGTCCTCGGCCAGCGACATGGCGCCCAAGGTGGCGTCGTCGAGGTCGATGCCCAGAACCTGCCTCAGGCTGTCGTCGGAGACCGTGCGGTAGGTGTCGTTGCCACCGAGCCTTGTGCCCAGCGTCACGGCCACATGCTCGGCCTGGGCGCTTCTGATCGTGCCCTGCGCGAATCGCTGGGTGCAGGTGGCGGCCACCTCGCTCCACTGCCCGACGGCCTGCTTCGCCGCGAGATATCGCATGATGATATGGTGACGGCCGTTCATGGTGGCCGTCGACGCGTCGGCGGCCCAGTAGGCGCTCTCGCAGGCGCTGGGCTGGTGTTCCGACTCCGCGCGCCCATCGATCCGGGGCGCGCTGCAGGCGCTCAGGGCGCCGCACAGGGCGGTGATGCAGAGTGCCGCGACGATACGGCGACACCACGAAGATATGTTCCTCTCACGGCATGGAATGCCGTGATCTGGCCAATGACGTGTCTGCATAGGCCTCTACACTAATAGACGACTGTGACCATATGCGCGCCACCACGGCTATAACTTCATAGGAGGTCTTGAGTATGGAACTGGACCTGGCAGGAATGCATCAGCTCGCCATCGAGCAAGGAATCGATCTCGAACAACTGGACGCCGCACTGGAAGAGGCGCTGCGTCTGGCCTATCTGAAAACACCTCATGCGGCCAAGCATGCCCGTGTCGAGCTCGACACGCGGGCAGGCACGTTCACCGTGTGGGCTCGTAAGGAGATCCCGGTGGAGCCCACCGAGGATGACCCTCATCCCGCACCGGAGCTGGGCGAGGAGTACGACGACACCCCGCGCAACTTCGGGCGCCTCGCCGCGGCCACCGCGCGCCAGGTCATCGGACAGCTGTTCCGTAAGGCCGAGGACGACAAGGTCTTCGGCGCCTTCTCCGGCCAGAAGGGCAAGCTCGTCACCGGCATCGTTCAGCAGGATGCCAGCGATCCGACGAACGTGCATGTCGCCATCGGCGATGTCGAGGCGATTCTGCCCCGTCGCGAGCAGGTGCCCGGCGAGCGTTACCGTCATGGCGAGCGTCTGCGCGTGTATGTCGTCAACGTGGCGCGCGGCGTCAAGGGCCCCGAGATCGTCGTCTCCCGTTCGCACCCCGAGCTGGTGCGTCGCCTGTTCGAGCGCGAGGTCCCGGAACTGGTGTCCGGCGCCGTGTCGATCATGGCCATCGCCCGCGAGGCTGGCGCCCGCACCAAGATCGCCGTCCGCGCCAACACCGATGGCGTCAACCCCAAGGGTGCCCTGATCGGCCCCGGCGGCGCCCGTGTGCGCGCCGTCATGGAGAACCTCGGACCGGAGAAGATCGACATCGTCGACTGGTCCGCCGATCCGGCGAAGTTCGTCGCCTCTGCGCTGTCTCCCGCCGTCGCCACCGGCGTGCAGGTCATCAGCGAGAAGAACAAGACCGCCATCGCCTTCATCCATGATGACCAGCTGTCGCTGGCCATCGGCAAGGAAGGCCAGAACGCGCGTCTCGCGGCGAAGCTGACCGGATGGAAGATCGGCATCGAATCCACCGAAGCGCACGCGAAGAAGGTCGCTGCCGAAGGCAAGTGATCCGCGACACGGCGTTGACGCGCGGCCGACGGCACATCCAACGTCCCTAGTATGCTGGACACGGCACACCGGGTGTGGATGCGTTATGCCGTCATGCCACGGGATCGAGATATGAGGTAACACGACCATGGTTGCACGATGAAACGGGCAGAATCCGTCATCGGAAAATAGCCGCGCGAGTCTACGCGCGGCCCAGAATTAGGAGTAATGTGGCGAAAAAACGCGTGTACGAGCTTGCCAAGGATTTTGGCGTCGACAGCAAAACCGTCCTTGACAAACTCAAGGACATGGGTGAATTCGTAAAATCAGCTTCTTCGACGGTTGAGGCGCCGGTGGCGCGCAAGTTGAGGAACGCCTTCCAGAAGGGCGAGGCGAAGCCGGGAGCGTCCGCAGCGGAACGCAAGACACCGGCTCCCGCACCGTCGGAGCATCGTGCTCCCGCAGTCAAGCCCGCACCTGTAGCCAAGCCCGGTCTGGGCAAGAAGCCCGCCGCGGCACCGCGTCCGGCGGAACCGCGCTCTGCGGCGCCTGCTGCACATGTGCCGTCATCGAATCGCGGCACGACGCCGCGCGACAATCGCAACGAATCCCGCGGCGACATGCGTGACGCTCGACCGAACCGTGAAGGCGGCGAGAACCGTCCTTCACCCGCGCAGCGTCACAATCCGCACGCGCCTTCAGGACAGCGCGGCGCCTTCCCCGGCCCGCGTTCCCACCAACCCGGTCACGGCGGCAACGCCGGCGGCCGTCCGCAGGATTCCCGAGGAGGCTCCCATCAGGGTCAGCCGCGCCAGGGCCAGCAGCCGGGCGCAGGCAGCGCGCCTTCCGCCAACGGCGGCGCCCGTCCGTCGACTCCGGGGCCTCGTCCCGGCAACAACCCGTTCAGCCGCAAGCAGGGCATGCACGCGCCCACCCCGCGCGACATCCCCCGTCCGCACCCGATGGCCCGTCCGACCGTAAACGGCAACCACAACGACAATCGCGGCGGCCGTGGCGGTCGTCCCGGCGCAGGTCAGGGCGGTCGCGGAGGATTCCGTGGCGGTCGTCCCGGTCAGGGAGCGCAGGGCGCCAAGCCGGGGCAGTGGGGGCATAACCGTCCGGGTCAGACCGGCGGCGCCCGTCCCGCGGGCGGCAACCGCTTCGGTGCCGGCGCTGGCACCGGCGCTGGTCAGGGCGGCGGCTTCCAGAACAACTCCAACACGTCCGGAACCGGTCCGTCGCGCGGCGGCGGTCGCGGTCGCGGCGGCGCGGCCGGCGCATTCGGCCGTCAGGGCGGCAAGTCGTCCAAGGCCCGCAAGAACCGTCTCGCGAAGCGTCAGGAATTCCAGGAGATGAAGGCACCCGTCATCGGCGGCGTGCGCATCCCCACCGGCAACGGCCAGACCGTTCGCCTGCGTCAGGGCGCCTCGCTCGCCGATCTGGCGGAGAAGATCAACGTCAACCCGGCGGCCTTGGTCACCGTGCTGTTCCATCTCGGCGAGATGGCCACGGCCACCCAGTCGCTGGACGAATCCACCTTCCAGATCCTGGGCGAGGAGATCGGCTGGAACATCCAGATCGTCTCCGCCGAGGAGGAGGACAAGGAGCTGCTGCAGCAGTTCGACATCGACCTTGACAGCGAGGAGCTGCAGGAGGACGAGGACCTGAAGCCGCGTCCGCCGGTCGTCACCGTCATGGGCCATGTCGATCACGGTAAGACCCGACTGCTCGACACCATCCGCAAGACCAACGTCATCGCCCGCGAGGCCGGCGGCATCACCCAGCGCATCGGCGCCTATCAGGTGACCGTCGATCTGGAAGGCGAGAAGCGCAAGATCACGTTCCTCGACACCCCTGGCCACGAGGCGTTCACCGCCATGCGTGCCCGCGGTGCCGAGCTCACCGACGTCGCGATTCTCGTGGTCGCCGCCGATGACGGCGTGATGCCGCAGACCGTCGAGGCCATCAACCACGCGCAGGCGGCCAAGGTGCCGATCGTCGTGGCCGTCAACAAGATCGATAAGCCGGGCGCGAACCCGGAGAAGGTCCGTGGCCAGCTCACCGAGTTCGGCCTCGTGCCGGAGGAGTACGGCGGCGACACCATGTTCGTCGACATTTCCGCCAAGCAGGGCACCAACGTCGACAAGCTGCTCGAAGCCGTGCTGCTCACGGCCGACGCCGACCTCGACCTGCGCGCGAACCCGGATATGGACGCCCGAGGCGCCACCGTCGAAGCCCGACTCGACAAGGGCCGCGGCGCTGTGGCGACCGTGCTCGTGCAGCAGGGCACCCTGCGCATCGGCGACGCCATCGTCGCCGGCACCTCGTACGGCCGCGTGCGCGCCATGCTCGACGAGAACGGCAACCACATGAAGGAAGCCACCCCATCCACGCCCGTGCAGGTGCTGGGTCTGACGTCCGTGCCGACCGCCGGCGACCTCTTCCTGGTCGCATCCGACGACCGCACCGCCCGCCAGATCGCCGAGAAGCGCCAGGCCACCGAACGCGCCGCGCAGCTCGCGAAGCGCCGCAAGATCGTCTCGCTCGAAAGCCTCAAGGAGCAGTTCGCCAAGTCCGAGGTGGACATGCTCAACATCGTCATCAAGGGCGACTCCTCCGGTTCCGTCGAGGCGCTGGAAGACTCCCTGATGAAGATCGAGGTGTCCGACGAGGTCGGCATCCAGGTCATCCACCGCGGCGTCGGCGCGATCACCCAGAACGACGTCAACCTCGCGACCGTCGACAAGGCCGTCATCATCGGCTTCAACGTGCGCCCGAACCGTCAGGTGGCGGATCTGGCCGACCGTGAAGGCGTCGAGATCAAGTACTACTCGATCATCTACAAGGCGATCGAAGACATCGAGGCCGCCCTCAAGGGCATGCTCAAGCCGGAATACGAGGAGGTCGTCACCTCCCACTCCGAGATCCGCGAGATCTTCCGCTCCTCCAAGTTCGGCAACATCGCCGGCGTCATGGTGCAGGACGGCGAGGTCAAGCGCGGTACGAAGTGCCGTATCCTGCGCAACGGCGTCGCCACGGTCAACGACCTGGAGATATCCTCGCTGCGTCGTTTCAAGGACGACGTGCAGTCGGTCAAGGAAGGCTACGAGGCCGGTATCAACCTCGGCACTTTCAACGACATCGAGCTCGGCGACATCATCGAGACCTTCGAGATGCAGGAAGTCGAGCGCAAGTAAGGCGCATATATACAGGACATGGGCGGCGGGCGCTTTCGGGTGTCCGCCGCTTTTTCGCGGACGGGCGCAGCGAACCATTTTCATTACGGTTCGTGCGACCCCCCCCGTTTTTCGCCAATGAACAGTATTCGCTGCTGATGGCCGGAACTCCGGGCTTTTCGGTTTTGTTCGATTGTGCGCTAATGTGCGCAATCCTCGCATGTTTCTTATTGAGAACGATTCGCTGTGAGCCTTCGAGTAGGGGATGTGCGAATATGATACGAGTGATATTGTCAGCGGTTCGCCGCGCAATCGAGGAAAAGGATTTTTATGGCAGGAACGAACCCGCGCGCCGCACGAGTCGCGGCGCTGATCCAACGGGTGATCGCGTCGTCGATGGAAGCTCAGCTGCACGACAAGCGGCTTGCGAGCGTGACCATCACCGATGTGCGCGTCACCAATGACTTGCAGATCGCCAAGGTGTACTGGACTCAGCTTGGGCATGATGGGCGCGAGCAGGGGGAGCGCAAGCGCGCCAAGCAGGCGCTCGATCAGGCGAAAGGGCGGCTGCGTTCGCTGGTCGGCTCCAAAGCCGGCCTGCGACTGACCCCGCAGCTACAGTTCATCTATGACGAGGTGCCGAGCGAGGCGCATGAGATCGAGGATATCCTGGCTGTCGCGCACAAGCGTGACGAGGAGATCGCCAAGGCGCGCGAGACTGCGCAGTACGCGGGCGACGCCGACCCGTACAAGCATCCTGAAGAGCGCGATGACGACGAGTTTGACGATGACGACGAGTACGACGATGACGACGAGTACGCGGACGACCTCGACGATGACGACGTCGAAGGTAACGGCATCGGCGTCGAGACCCTGGAAGATGACGCCGAGAACGCGGCGGACGAGGCAACGGGCGACCGCTGAGCCGCATATCAGCGGTTCTGCGAGACGGGAGAGGATTCACTGATGGGGACCGTACCCGAAGCCTCGGGCGGCGAGCAGGCTCCGATCGTGGCTGGCTCCGCCGCGCCGGCGACTCCTACGTCGGGATTGTTGGTCGTGGACAAGCCGCGTGGCGTCACCAGTCATGACATCGTCGCGGCTGCGCGCGGCGCATTGCATATGAAAAAGGTGGGGCACGCCGGCACCCTCGACCCGATGGCCACCGGCGTGCTGGTCGTCGGATTCGGCAACGCTACGCGGTTGCTGAACCATATCGTCGAACACGACAAGACCTATGAGGCGACGATTCGCCTCGGCCAGTCCACCACCACCGACGATGCCGATGGCGAACTGCTGTCGGCTACCTCGCCCGAGCGCTGGCAAGAGCTGCTGGCATTGCCGGTCGCCGGTGGGCCTCAGTCGGCTGGCGAGAATGGGCCTGTGAACGCGGCCAAGGGTTCGGTCATGGCAGCCGCAAAGGTCGCGGATGACGGCTCCGCGTATCATCCGCAGCAGGAAGCGTTTTTGCCGGATTGCCAGCAGCTGTGGCGCGACCGTATCGATGACATCATCGCATTGCAGCTCACCGGCAGCATCGAGCAGGTGCCAAACACGTTCTCCGCAATCAAAATCAACGGTCAACGTGCCTATGATCTGGCCCGCGACGGCAAGGACGTGCAGCTCAAGGCGCGTCGGATCACCGTCAGCGCGTTCGGTGTGCTGGATGTGCGGTTCGGCTATGCCCCGACGCGGCAGCTAGGACTTCCGCTCGTCTCGGCGGCGGACGGGCGGGCGACGACGGAACGGGATGACGCGGAGGCGACGCCGGTGATCGACGTCGATGTGCGCGTCAGCTGCTCGGCGGGCACATATATCCGCGCGCTCGGGCGCGACCTGGGCGCGGCGCTGGGAGTCGGCGGGCACCTGATACGGCTGCGGCGCACGCGGGTGGGCGGTTTCGACGTCTCCTCGCCGAATGTCATCACCGCGCACGTGGAGACACGCGAGTACACCGACCGCAACGGCAACCACCAGTCCCGCAACCGCGCCGTGCTCGATGTGATTGGCGACGAGCTCGCAGGCAAGGCGCTGACGATGCTGGATGCCGCGCGAGGCACCATGCCGCTGCTCGCCATCACCGATCAGGACGCCGTCAACCTGCGGTACGGCCGGCGTATCCCCTATGACATCCACGGTACGGCCGCCGCGTATCTGCCGCAGAGCGGGGAAGTGGTGGCGCTCGTCGAGCGCGCCAAGCGTGGTGAGGCCAAGCCGGCCACCGTATTTGGCGCGTAATGCGTCACTGTGTGCGAGGTGCGTCACGCTGTGCGTCCACGCACACAGTGACGCAATGCCAGAAATCCTTATTTTCCAAGGGTTTTGGGGTATGCGTCACGCTGTGCGTCCACGCACACAGTGACGGCGCCCGCACACAGTGACGGCATCGGGACGGCATGATGCAAATCAGTTCATCATTCGGTGGCGCAGCCGCACTGGTGACGGGTATCATGGAAGGCCGGAACCATGCCCACAAGCCGTATATACGGCGCAACACGTGAAGGAACACCATCACCCATGAAAATCACGACTCTTGCCCCGGACGCCTCCGGGCTGGTCGAATGGCCGACGCTGAGTGCCGACAGGAAATCCGTGGTCACGGTCGGCGTGTTCGACGGCATGCACCGCGGCCATCAGGCGGTCATCCGCCGAGCGGTGGAACTCGCCAAGGCCGACAAGGCGTTGTCCGTGGTGGTGATGTTCGACCCGCGTCCCGGTGTCGTGCACGCGTACGCGGCCGCCCATGACGGGCAGGAGCCGGGCGACGGCTTCCGCGACCCCATGGCGCTGACCAGCGTCGACCAGAGGCTGCGGACGCTGGAGAACCTTGGCGTGGACCATGTGCTGATCGTGCGCTATACGCTGGCGTTCGCCACGAAATCATATCGGTTCTTCCTCGGCCAGATGGTCGGCAAACTGGGCATGCGCACGCTGGTGCTGGGAACGGATGCGGCGATGGGCGCCAACCGCGCTGGCGATGTGAAGGCCATCGGAGTCCTCGCGCAGGCCACCGGCGTGTTCGAGCTTGAGATCGTCGACGACCGCGGCCCAGGTCATGTGCGTGTGCCGGCCGACGTCACCCCGCAGATGCCGAGCGAGCCTGGGGAGCCTGTGGATCCGACCGAAGGCATGACCAAGGCGCAGCTGCGCGCGTGGAGCAAGAAGCATCAGGGGCGCGAAGTGCGCGTGTGGAGCTCGACGAACGTGCGATACCTGCTCGCACATGGTCGTATCAAGGCCGCCGACGAGATCCTCGGCCATGCGCACGCCATCGAGGGAACGGTGGTGCACGGCGAGGAGCGCGGCCGCACAATCGGTTTCCCGACGGCGAACCTGGGGAGCATGATTGACGGTTATATTCCGGTGGATGGCGTGTATGCCGGCTGGCTGATCGATTTGGGCGCGGCGGGAGCGACCGCCGGCTCCGACGAGAACGCCTCCGACGGCAACAGCGGCAGCGGCAATGCCTCGGTGATTCCGCGCGTGTATGATTCTGGCTCATCCAAGGCCAGGCTCGCCGCCGAATCACCCTACCGGTGGCCGGCAGCGATCTCCATCGGCACGAAGCCGACCTTCAACGAAGAGACCGGTCTCAATGAGCGGGTGGTCGAGGCGTACGCGGTCACCGACGAATGGCTGGACCTGTATGGTCACGATGTGCGCGTCGAATTCGCGGGATTCCTGCGCCCGCAGGTGAAATTCGACAGTGCCGATGCGCTCAAGGACGAATTGACGCGCAATGTCCAGGAGACCAGGGAACTGACCTCCGCGCGTTGAGCGCGGCAGGAGCGCCCGACAGACGCCGGTCTCTCCACCTGCGTCCGAACGGTATCGGCATAGGCTCGCATGCGCTGAATCGCGCCGCTATCGTGCCTCGCGTATCTTGCGCGTGCCGTGTCGTCACCGTCACCGTCACTGTCAGACGACGCCCAGAGACTCCAGCGCGTCGCGCAGATGCGTCACCTCTACGATGCGCAGCCCCTCGATGGTGACACGCTTGCGCATCGGCGGCACCACCGCCGTGGCGAACCCGAGCCGCGCGGCCTCGCGCAGCCGGTGCTCCAGCCGCGGCACCGGCCTAATCTGCCCGGTCAGGGAGATCTCGCCGATGGCGCACGTGTCTCGCGCGATTGGCTTCGACCTGGCCGCACTGGCCAGCGCCGCCACAATCGCCAGATCACAGGCTGGTTCCTTCGCCAGTCCTCCCGCGATCGTCGATACATACAGGTCGTTCGCCAGCAGGTTCACCTTGCCATGTCGGTACAGCACGGCGGTGAGCATAGCGATGCGGTTCGTCTCGACCCCCACCACCGCCCGTCGCGGTGTCGGCAGCACGGAACTGGTCACCAGCGCCTGAATCTCAATGGGCAGGCTGCGATGGCCGTCCAGCGTGAACGTCACGCACGTGCCCTCCACACGTTCGTCGGCGGACGACAGGAACAGTCCCGAGGGATCGCTGACCTCCTCGATGCCCTCGCCACTCATATCGAAACACCCGACCTCATCCGTAGGCCCGAACCGGTTCTTCACCGCCCGCAGCATACGCAGCGCCGTTTCCGGATCGCCCTCGAACTGGCATACCACATCCACCAGATGCTCCAACGTGCGCGGGCCGGCGATGGACCCGTCCTTGGTGACATGCCCGACCAGGAGCACGGGGATGTTCAGCGTCTTCGCCGTGTCGATCAGCGCGCTCGCCACCTCGCGCACCTGCGTGGAGCCGCCGGAGATGCCATCAACGTCTTGCGAGACGATGGTCTGCGCCGAATCCACGATCGCCAGTGTCGGCCGCGTCCGCTCGATCAGCCCCAGCACGGTGGCGAGATCGGTGGTGGACGCCAGTAGCAGGTTCTGCTCCATCGCATTGACCCGCGACGCCCGCAGCCGCACCTGCGCCTGCGATTCCTCGCCGGAGACGTACAGCACCGAGCCGTTGGGCTGGCCTGCGGCGATGTTGCCGGCGGTCTCCAGCAGCAGTGTCGACTTGCCGATGCCGGGTTCGCCCGCGATCAGCACGACCGAGCCGGGCACGATGCCGCCGCCGAGCACACGGTCGAACTCGCCGAAACCCGTGGACAGCCGTGACGCCGTGGACGTGTCTATCTGGGTGATGGGCGTCGCCGCGCTGACGATGGACGCGGCCGCCTGCGTGCGTGAGGTGCGGCCCGGCGCCGCGGTGCGCGACGACGATGCGGCGGGACGGGCCTCGTGGAATTCCTCCACGGTGCCCCACTGCCCGCACTGCGGGCAGCGGCCCACCCATTTGAGACCATCCCAACCACATTCGCTGCATACATATCGCGTCGCCGACTTCACCATACCGCAGACCTTAGCACAAAGCGGCACGCCGACGTCGCCGGCGAAACGATGCCGTTGCGTCGTATGCGCGTGAGAGAATCACAGCATGGCAAAGACTCAATCCCCTTCCTATCCGCACGGTAGTTCCGCATCGCGCGGCAAGCTGATCGTCGTGATGATCGTCGCCGCGCTGGTCGTCGTGTTTGCGCTGCTGTCCGCGTTCGTATGGCCCGGTTGGGCATTGAACAAGACGGACGAAGTGACGAAGGTGCAGCAGCAGACCGCCGCCGAGCCTACCAAGCCGAGCATCAAGGCCACCGCGCTGCCGGATGACGCATCCGAACTGCTCAAGGCGATGCCGGACAGCGTGCTCAACTACGCGCGCACCAAGGCGGGCGCCAGCGAGACCTGGAAGTCCGCGTCGCCGCTGGAGGAGTACACGCTCACGTACTCCACGGGCAAGTCGGCGAAGGACGTGACCGTCATCGTCGCGCAATGGTCGGACTCCGACACCGTGAAGAAGCAGTACGACGAGCTGGCGAAGAACCTGACCGGCAAGGAGCTGAAGTCCGGGGACGTCAAGGTGTCGGGCAAGAGCACCGGCAGCTACACGGTGAGGGCCGACAGTGAGGACGGCAAGACCGCGACGGCGTTGTGGCAGAACGATACCGCCGTGTTCGAGGTGACTGGCTCCAAGGAATCCGTGCTGCGGTTCTATGAGCCGTTCCCGCTGTGATTTCGTGATAATTCGGGGTGGTTTGCGGATTCATGGCGGAAATGGAACGCGCGGATGCGTAAGTCCCTCAATACGTGTACTATTGGGCAAGTTGCAATCTTTAACGTACTAAGGGAGGCTGACGATGGGTTCGGTCATCAAGAAGCGCCGCAAGCGGATGAGCAAGAAGAAGCACCGCAAGATGCTGCGTAAGACTCGCCACCAGCGCAAGTAGTCGTTCGCTCGCAAGCGCGCACACAAAGCCCCGCGACCCTGTCGGCCGCGGGGCTTTTACATTCTCTTCCCCGCTGGCGGAAGCGAACTGGATATGACAGCGCCGGCAGACTCCGATGGGGGGGGGCTGCCGGCGCCGGGATTGAGGCGGCGATTCGCCGCGTTAGGTCACTTGTTGCCGTTGGTCATTACGCGTGGGCCGTTGGGGTCGCCGACGATGACCTTGTCGACCATGTTGAGGAACAGGCCGTGCTCGACGACGCCGACCGTGTTGATCAGGTCCTCGGCGAGATCCTGCGGGTGGTCGATGCGCTCAAGATGCAGGTCCACGACGAAGTTGTTCTCGTCGGTGCGCACTTCCTTGCCGTCGGCGTCGAGGCGCAGCACCGGCTTGTAGTTCTTGGCCTCGAACTGCTTGATGACGTGGCCGGCGCCGAACGGAATCACCTCGACCGGCAGCGGGAACTTGCCGATGGTGTCGACGACCTTGGACTCGTCCACGATCCACACGATTTTGTTGGAGTTCGTGGCCACGATCTTCTCCCACAGCAGTGCGGCGCCGCCGCCCTTGATGCCGTTGAAGTTCTTGTCCACCTCGTCGGCGCCGTCGATGGTGATGTCGATATGATCCACATCATCGATGTCCACGATCTTGATGCCGTAACCTTCGGCCTGCTCCTGCGTGCGACGGGAGGTCGTCACGCCGGTGAACTGCAGGCCCTCCTCCTTGACGCGGCGGCCGAGCTCATCGACCAGGAAACGCACGGTCGAACCGGTTCCGAGACCGGCGATCATGCCGTTCTCGATCAGCTTGGCGGCTTCGATGCCGGCCGCCTTCTTCAGTGCATCCTGCTGTGCCTTGTCCATCATGTACTCCTTGAAATGTCCGTGCATTCCCCTTGGAGGGAAACATGCTTCAAACTTTGGGATTGAAGTCCACCTCTATAGTATCCGGTTCATGGAACGTCACCGCCGTTCGTCCGGGTTTTGGGAGGAGAACCGTCGCCATTCGGCTGCTATCCCTGCTTGTCCGTATAGAACGCGGCATTGTCGAGGGTGATGGTGCCGTCGCCGTTCACATATCCGTCCACGCGAACCAGTCCGTGGATGATGCGCGGCCGTCCGTCATATGTCGGGCTGGTGGATGGCGGGGGAGTAAAGCGCAGCGTGCCCGACGCGGTGAGGGCGGTCGGTGAGAGCCGCGGCGCCGCAGGTTCGGCCACAGAGCGTGTGGAGCTGCCGGACTGTGTGTCCTCGGCCTGTGCCGAATTCGATGGCAGTGCGACGGTCGTGTCCGATTCGGTTGTCATGGGAACAGCAGGAGCTGACATCGCAGTGGTGGATGATGTGTCCGACTGGGTCTCGCCGTAGTCGGGCACGCCTTCGGGTTCGGCAAGCAGCTCCGCCAACGATGGCTTGCGGATTCGCTTTGCGACGTTGTCGCCGTCCGATTCGTGCTCGGCTCCCGCTTCACCCGATTCCCCGCCTCGCCCGAGATGGTACTCCTGCGTGGAAATCTTGCCGTCCAGCAGCATCTGCGCATCCTCCGGCACGTCGGTTCCCTTGGCATACTCCGAAGCCAGCAGCGACTGCCATCCCTCCTTCGGCAGATATCCCTCCTGCACGCCGCTGCGGCAGTCGCCGGCATACGTGCGGGCCAGGTCGTCCACCTTCTCGTTGCCGGCGTTGCCCGCGTGCCCCTTGACCCACACGAACTTCACCGAGCCGGCGCGGCGCGACAGCTCGGCGTCGATCGCCCTGATGAGCGCCGCGTTCTTCACAGGCTTCTTCTGCGAGTTCTTCCAGCCGTTCTTCTTCCACCCGTGCACCCACTTGGTGGAACAGTTGATGGCGTACTGCGAGTCGGTCTCGATGACCAGCGGCTCCGCGCCGGGATGTGCGCGCAGCGCCTCCAGCACTGCGCACAATTCGCCGATCTGATTCGTGCCGTTCGTGGCGCCGCCGGCATCGCAGTCGCCGCCGTGCTCATGGCCGCCGGAATGTGCCATGTTGAGTTCGTGGTCGGCCCAGGCCCAGCCCATTGGGCCGTTCGGATTGCCCAGGGCGCTTCCGTCTGTCGATACGGTGATGGTCATGACAACAACAGTAACGCACGCCGTGTCACGGCCATGAATCGCCGATGGGCTGCGACACGACCGAAAACGTCGCGATATTTTGTTAAGTATATATACTGAATACTGACCAATGATGAACTCACACGAGTCCCCGTGTCACGATGATGCAAAGCAGCATGGTGACGAATAATTCAATGATGAGAGATTCAGCCGGCGCGTCCCCAGTGCCGGACAAGGAAAGGAACCCCAGTATGCGCAGCAAGGCATTAGGAGGCCTGCTTGCCGCGGCTCTGTCGTTGAGCCCGGCAGTGGCCATCGGCGTGCAGACGGCGTACGCGGCAGGCGGCGATACGGCGGCGACCGAATACACGCTGTACCCCAAGCCGCATTCGATCCGTTATGACAGCGGACAGTACATTCTTCGCGACATCAACGTCATCTATGACGATGACATCGATGAAGCCACCCAGGACCGACTGGACGAAGTGGCGGCGCTCAAGAACCTGAACGTCACCGAATCCGACGCCGCAGTCAGCGGCAAGACCAACGTCTATGTGGGCGTGAACGGTTCCGATGGCAAGGCCGAGACTGCCATCGAAAGCAAGTACAGCCCGGATTCCGCCATCTTCGACAAGACCGACTCATACTTCCTCAAGTCCGACAACGGCACGATCTCCGTGCTCGGCAAAGACACCGACGCCAGCTTCTACGGCCTGACCACCCTGTACCAGGTGCTCGGCCAGATCGATAGCCTGACGATCCGCAACTTCACCGTCACCGACTACGCCGACGTGGTCAGCCGCGGTTTCATCGAAGGCTACTACGGCAACCCGTGGAGCACTCAGGACCGCATCAACCTGATGAAGTGGGGCGGCTACTACAAGCTCAACTCGTACTTCTACGCCCCCAAGGACGATCCGAAGCACAACTCGCAGTGGCGTACGCTGTACACGCAGGACGAGCTCGACACCAAGATCAAGCCGCTCGCCGATGCCGGCAACGCCTCCAAGACGCGTTTCGTGTTCGCTCTGCACCCGTTCATGAACAACGCGATTCGGTTCAACTCCGAGGCGAACTATCAGGCCGATCTGAAGGTGCTGCAGGACAAGTTCGCGCAGACCATCGGGGTCGGCGTACGCCAGATCGCCATCCTGGCCGATGACGCGGCGAACGTGGGTGGTAACAATTACACCAAGCTGCTCACCGATATGGTCGCGTGGCTCAAGGAAATGAAGAAGACCTACCCGGACCTCAAGACCACGCTGCCGTTCGTCACGCAGGAATACATGGGCAACGGCATGAGCTACTTCGCCAACTTCCCCAAGGAAGTGCAGATCGTCATGACCGGCGGTCGCGTCTGGGGCGAGGTCTCGCAGAACTTCACCGACACGTTCACCTCGAACGTCGGCCGCGGCCCCTACATGTGGATCAACTGGCCGTGCTCCGACAACTCGAAGAGCCACCTGATCATGGGCGGCTACGACACGTTCCTGCATCCGGGCGTCGACCCGTCGAAGATCCAGGGCATCGTGCTCAACCCGATGCAGCAGTCCGAGCCGAGCAAGGTCGGCATCTTCGGCAACGCCACCTACTCGTGGAACATCTGGCGGAGCAAGAGCGAGGCCAACCAGGCATGGCAGGATTCGTTCTCGTTCGTCGACCACAACTCCGCTGTGCCGACCGCCGCGTCGAACGCGCTGCGTGAGCTGTCCAAGCACACCATCAACCAGAACATGGATTCGCGCGTCACCGCGCTGCAGGAGTCCGTGGACCTGGCTCCCGCACTGACCGCCGCCAAGGCGAAGCTGGCTGACGGCACCATCACCGCCCACGACCTGACCGACATCAAGGCCGCGTTCGTCACGCTGCAGAAGGCAGCCAAGACCTACCGCGCCAAGGGCGATGCGAAGATGCTCGGCGACATCGGCAAGGACTACACCGGGCAGGACGCCAACGAGCAGATCGCCCCGTGGATCGACTGCTGGGATGACACCACCAAGGCCGCGCTCGCCTACATCGCGGGCATCGAGGCCGCGCTGAACGGCGACACATCCTCGACGCTCAAGGAGTACTCCGACGCGCAGTCCGCGTTCGCCGCGTCCAAGAAGCACGGCTTCTACTACGTGAACCACACCGAGTACGCCGAGGTCGGCGTGCAGCACATCGTGCCGTTCATCAAGGCGATGGACTCCTACCTGTCCAACAAGGTGCAGCAGGAGGCCGACCCGAACGTCGTGACCAAGACGTACATCAGCGACGTGTTCACCACGCCGACCTCCGGTTCGATCGAAGACATCTTCGATGGCAAGGACAGCACGGTCACGGTGTTCCAGAACCCGAACTACCTGCACAAGGGCAACTACGTCGGCGTGAAGTTCAGCAAGGCCAGCACGCTCAAGAACATCCGCTTCGCGTTCAACGGCGGCAAGAACCACTTCTACCACTCCAAGCTGCAGACCACCACGGATGGCGAGAACTGGACCGACGTGCCGGATGCGACGTTCGAGCGTCCGAAGGACTCCGAGGAGCCGATCAAAGTCACCGGTCTGAACATCACCGGCATCACCGGCGTGCGACTGATCGCCACCGCCGACAACGGCGATGACCTGTGGCTCGGCATCAAGGGCATCGACGTCAACAAGGTCGAGAAGGAGACTCTCGCTCCGTACACGGCGACCGGCGTGCAGCTGGAGAACCTCAACGCCACCTACAGCAGCACCAAGGAGCAGATGATCGACGGCAACCCGTCCACGATCACCTACCTCAAGGACCCGAACGGCGACAAGATCGCGGCCGGCGCGGCCGTGATCGTCGATCTGGGCTCCAGCAAGCCGATCGGCGAGGTCACGATTACCGGTCATGCCTCTAGCCCCAACGACCGTCCGAGCCAGGGCGTCGTCGAGGTCAGCGATGACAAGGCCACCTGGACCAAGCTCGGCGACCTGAGCGACGACGTCACCTCCACGGTGAGCGGCAACGTGACCGGACGCTACGTACGCATCCGCAACACCGCCGCCAAGAACGTGTGGTGGCGCGTGGCCGAGATCACCGTGACCCCGCCCGAGACCGCCGATCCGCTCAAGTCGGTGTACACGAACAAGACGCAGCACGGGTACACCGCCACGCTGGGCGCCAATACGGCGGAGCTGTTCGACAAATCGCACACGATGCTTGACGGCGGCCAGTACGCCGGACTCGATCTGCTGGCGATCCGTGATCTGACCGACGTCGAACTGAACACCGGCAACGCGAACCCCAGCCTGCAGATCTCCGACAACGGACTCGTCTGGACCACTGTCGAGCCGGGCAACCTCACGGGCAAGACCGCCCGCTACGTGCGCGTGATCAATGGCACCGACGGAGCGGCCTTCTCGGTCAACAAGCTCAAGGTCGGCTTTTCCACGGTCGGCAAGTTCGGCAAGCTGGTCTCGTCCGACATCCAGAAGCGCAACGATTGGGGAACCGACACCCGCGAAAGCGGCAACGCGTTCGACGGCGATATGACCACGGTCATCAAGTTCGCCGGCCAGCCGCGACAGGGCAACACCGCGGTGTTCGACCTCGGTCAGCCGATCGACATCACCTCGCTGCGCATCTACACGCAGGACACGCAGTACGACTACATCCGCGACACCAAGGTGCAGATGTCCGTCGATGGCAAGACCTGGGTTGACGCGTTCGAGATTGGCGACGGCGTGTCCGACACCGACACCACGACCGCGTTCGGCGACATAAGCGACACGAACAAGAAGACCGATTCCAACTACCCGAACGTCTTCTACTACGGCAAGGACGACATCGCCAACGGCACCGGCATGCGCTACCTGCGTCTGCTGACCACCGCCGACTACCCGCAGCGTGCACTCGCGTTCAACGAGTTCATGGTGAATCAGGGCGCCTACGTCTCCACCGAGGCGAACGCGGCGTTCTCCGCCACCAAGGTCGAGGAGCGCGGCCACGCGCCGAGCAACATGATCGACGGCGACCTGACCACCACGTACAAGCCGAGTGCGGCCAATGGCTCCCTCACCTACAAGATCGATGACCCGAGCGACATCAAGTCGTTCCGCATCGTGCAGTCGGGTGCCGCCAGCGGTGCGACCGTCACCGGTACGGTGTACGACGCGGCGACCGGAACCACTGCCGGTGTGACGGCTCGTGCAGCCGCCCGCTCCGCCTCCGAGGTGACGTTCGGAACGCTGGAACAGGCGATCAACGAGTTCAAGGTGCCGGACGGCAAGCAGCTGCTCAGCGTCAAGATCGCGTGGGGTAACGCCATCCCCGAGATCTCCGAGTTCATCACGCTCGACTCGGCCGACACCGACGCCGACATCACCACGGCCAAGGCGGCGCTCAAGGAGAAGATCGACGCGACCGTCGACACTTCCGCCTGGACCGCGAACGCCAAGACCGCGTATGACGAGGCCAAGGCCACCGCCCAGGCTGTGTACGGCAGCCCGCTGGTCGGCAAGGCTTCGATCGACGCCGCAGCCAGCGCCGTGCAAAGCGCCATCGACGCCGCGCAGACCAAGGCCGACGCCGCCGCGGTCGCCGCGCTGCGCAAGCTCGTGGACGCAGCCGTCACCAACGACGGCCACTTCTACACGACAGTGACGTTCACCGCGTACACCGACGCGCTCGACGAGGTCAAGGAAGCGCTGAAGGACACGAACAACCTGTCCACAGCAGACGCCGCAAGCCTCAAGAAGGCCGTCGATGACGCTCTCGCCGCGCTGAAGGACTCCACCTACCAGCGTGAGCTCGCGACGATCGCCGTCGACAGCTTCGCCACGATCGACGAGGCCGACTACACCACGAACTCCTACGCGGCTTTCAAGGCCGCTAAGGAGGCGCTCGACACCCTGATCGCCGCCGACGGCACCAAGCCGGCCACGTTCAAGACCAAGACCGCCGAGTACACCACCGCCAAGACCGCGCTGGTGAACGTCGCCGCCCTCAAGGCCCAGATCGCGCACGAGAGCAACTACGTGGAGGCGAACTACACCGCCGACTCGTGGAAGGCGTACTCCGACGCGCTCAAGGCCGCAAAGGCGGAGCTGGTCAACGGCACCACCGATTCGGTGGCCGCCGCGCTGACCGCGCTGACCACTGCCGAGAACGCGCTGGTGCGCACCACGACGCCGCCCGACACCACCGTGCTCGACGAGACCATCGCCGACATGGAAAAGGTTAACGGCAGCGAGTACACCACCGACAGCTACAAGGCCCTGACCGACGCCATCGCCAAGGCGAAGAGCGACAAGGCCAAGGGGGATGCCGGCCTCAACCAGCAGAACATCGACGCCATGAAGGCGGCGAAGGAGGCCCTGGTCTCCACCGTCGAACTCAAGGCGAAGGTCGCCGAAGCCGGCAAGGTTGACTCGTCCAAGTACACCACGGCCAGCTACGAGGCGCTCTCCAAGCTGCTCGCCGCGAAGGACGACACCACCTCCGACCCGGTCGTCAAGGGTCTCGACACGCTGTACAAGTCCGGCACCGTCAAGGAGCTCGCCGAGCGCGTCGCCGCCATCGACGCCGCGGTCGCCAAGCTGGATGCCCGCGCCACCGGTGTCAAGGACTACGTGGACGGCATCAAGCTCAAGGACAACGACAAGGGCTACTACACCGACGCCAGCTACAAGGCCTACTCCGACGCCTACAAGGCGCTGAAGAAGCTGGCCGCCGCCGGTGAAGGCGAAGTCGGGATTGCCGAGTTCACCGAAGCCAAGGAGGCGTTCGAAGCCGCCGAGGCCAAGCTTGCCTACAAGTCCGCGGACTACGGCAAGATCGATGACCTGCTCGCCAAGGTCCCCTCGGACCTGAGCGGCTACACTGCCGACTCGGTGGCGAAGTTCGAGGCGGCCAAGAAGGCCGTGAAGCGCGGACTGACCATCGACCAGCAGAGCAAGGTCGACGCGATGGCCGACGCGCTCGAAGCCGCCATCAAGGGCCTGACTCTCAAGTCGCAGGCACCCGGTGGCAACAAGGGCGACGGAACCCAGAGCGGCACTCATAAGGGTGACGACATCTCCAAGACCGGCGCCGACGTGCAGGTGTTCGCGATCATCATCGCGCTCGCCACGTGCGCTGGCCTGGGCGCCGTGGCCTACGCCCGTCGCCGCCGCGAGGCGTGACGGCAGGCTGACTAGCCGATAACCCAAGGGGCTCCCCTCCAATCCAAGGAGGGGAGCCCCGATTTGTTGGACGCTGTGCAAATGTATCGCGGACACGCGCGATCCGCGCCCGTTACGCGAACAGGTCGTTCAGCGCTTCGGCCATGGTCGGATGCGTGAACATCATGTCGCGCAGCGTACTGGCCGGCGCGCCCATATCCATCGCCAGCTTGACGATGTTGATCACCTCGTGCGATTCGGCGGCGAGCAGCATCGCGCCGAGAATGCGGTCGGTGCCGTTCTCGACGAGCGCCTTCATCATGCCCTCCGGCCGACGCATCACCTGGGCCTTGGGCACCGTGGCCACCGGCAGTCGCTTGACCACGTAATCCAGTCCCGCCGCCTTCGCCTCGCGCTCATTCAGGCCCACGCGCGAATACGGCGTGTGCAGGAACGTGCTTGACGGCACGTTGCGACGGTCGCTCAGCGTGTACGGGCGCGCGGAACCGTTCAGCTGAGACCATACTACGCGGTAGTCGTCCAGCGAGATGTACGTGTGCTGCGGGCCGCCGTTCACGTCGCCCAAAGCCCAGATGCCGTCGGCGGTGGTACGCAGCAGGTCGTCGACCTTCACGGCGCCGCGTTCGGTGAGTTCCACGCCCGCCGCCTCGAGATTCAGGCCCTCGACGTTCGGCGTGCGTCCGGTGGCCACCAACACCGCGTCGGTGGACAGGCACAGACGCGCTTCGGAGCCGACGTCCGACGTGCCCCTCATCGAGACGGACAGCCTGATGCCGTCATCGGCCGATGTGATCGCCTTGGTGTCCGCGCCGAACAAGAACCTGACCCCCTGCGATTCCAGCTGTGCACGGATCGCGGCCGCCACATCCTCGTCCTCGCGTGGCAGGAACTCGTCGCTGTGCTGCAGCACGGTGACCGCCGTGCCGAAATCGGCGAACATCGAAGCGAACTCAAGTCCGATGAATCCGGCGCCGATGATCACCAGCCGTTGCGGAAGCTCGTCGACGTCCATCAGACCGGTGCTGGTGTATACGCCCGGCGTGGTGCGAATGCCGGGAATGTCCGGAATGTGCGGCGTAGCACCGGTGTTGATGAACATCATGTCCGCGGCCACGGCGACCGGTCCGTCGGCGGTGGTGATTTCCGCACTGTGGGCGCCGGTGAAGCGCGCGCGGCCGGTGATCACGGTGATGTTGTCCTGGTCGGCCAGCTTATGGTAGTTCCTGTCGCGCAACATCGCGGTGACGCGCCGCTTCTCCCTGATGGCGGCTTCGAATGCCGCTTCGCGGGTTTCGGCGGTACGGTTCGCGCCCTCTCGCCGCGCCCGATCGGCGGAGAGGATCAGTGATTTGGACGGCAGGCATCCGATATTGATGCAGGTGCCTCCGTACATGTCGGCGCTCGCTTCGGCCACGACGACCGTTCGGCCCGTTGAAGCGAGCTTTGCGGCCAATGTCTTGCCTCCCTTGCCGAATCCGATGATGAGGGCGTCCGCGGAAATCGCGGATGGAACGTCGGTGCTGCTGGTGCTGGTCATGGTGATGTCCTTACTTATGCGGATGGTGGTGCGCCCAAACCGAGGTGTATCCGTCTTTCGTCCCCTTCCTTGGCGACGATGGGACCGGTCGACGCGAGTGGGCGCACCACTGTACGCACGCGCGCCGAAGTCGGAGCCGTAGTCCTGTCCTATGCAGCTACGATACCGTCATCATATCAGATGCGGTGGGCGGAGCGAAGCGTGAATCGGACTTATCCACATGGTTATCCACATCCGAGGTGGGTCCGGTCATGGCGTTCATCCAGACGGCCCATGGGTGTAATGCGAAGGCCCTTTGCGGAAGCTGATCCGCAAAGGGCCTCGGGGTCGGTCGTTTGGTGGCTAACGGGCCGTCAGCCCGGCCATGCGTTGCATGGATCTCATTCGCCCAATGCCTTGTCGACGACGAGCTTGGCCTCGTCGAGCACCTTGTCCAGGGCCTCGGGGGAGACGAAGGATTCGGCGTACACCTTGTAGATGTTCTCGGTGCCGGAAGGACGCGCGGCGAACCAGTTGTCCTTGGTGGTGACCTTCAGGCCGCCGATCTTGGCGTGGTTGCCCGGCGCCTCGGTCAGCTTGGCGGTGATGTCCTCGCCGGCCAGCTGCGTGGCGGCCACGTCATCGCCGGTGAGCTTGGCGAACTTGGCCTTCTGTTCCAGCGTGGTCGGGGTGTCGACGCGCTTGTACCAGCTCTCGCCGAAGCGAGCCACCTGATCCTGATGCAGCTGCGCGGGGTTCTTGCCGGTCTTGGCGGTGATCTCGGCGGCCAGCAGGTCGGGGATCAGACCATCCTTGTCGGTGGTCCACACGCGGCCGTCGCGGCGCAGGAAGCTCATGCCGGAGCTCTCCTCGCCGCCGAACGCGACCTCGCCGCTGAACAGCGGATCCACGAACCACTTGAAGCCGACCGGAACCTCGACGAGCTTCGCGTTGATGGACGAGGCCACGCGGTCGATCAGGGAGGAGGAGACCAGGGTCTTGCCGATGCCGGTGCCTTCCGGCCAGCCCGGACGGTTGCCGCCGAACAGGTACTCGACGCACACGGCGATGTAATGGTTCGGGTTCATCACGCCCCAGTTCGGGCAGACGATGCCGTGGCGGTCGGCGTCCGGGTCGGTGCCGCCCACCAGGTCGTACTTGTCCCAGGCACCGGCGTTGAGCTGGTCCACGAGGCCCTTCATCGCGTACGGGGAGCTCGGATCCATGCGGATCTTGCCGTCGTGGTCGATGGTCATGAAGCGCCAGGTCGGGTCGACCTCGGGGCGCACCACGCCGATGTTCAGGCCGTACTTCTCGTTGATGAGCGGCCAATAGTTCACGGAGGCGCCGCCAAGCGGATCGATGCCCAGGCGCACGCCGGAGTCGCGGATCACGTCGAAGTCGATGACGTTGCCCAGGTCGGCGACGTAGTGCTCGCGGAAGTCGAAGCCCTCGACGTACTCGGACTTGATGGCCTCCTCGTAGGGCACTCGCTTGATGGACTTGAAGTCGCCGAGCAGTTCGTTGGCGCGGGCGGCGATGGCGTTGGTGGTCTCGGCCGGTGCCGGGCCGCCGGTGACCGGATCGTACTTGAAGCCGCCATCGGTGGGCGGGTTGTGGCTCGGGGTGACCACGATGCCGTCGGCCAGGCCCTCGCCTTCGAAGCGCTGGGTGCCGTCGGCCGCGCGGTTGTGCGTCAGGATCGCCTGGGAGACGACTGGCGTGGGGACGAAATCGCCGCGGGAGTCGATGCGCACGTGCACGCCGTTGGCGACGAGCACCTCGATGGCGGTCTTCTCGGCCGGGCCGGACAGGGCGTGGGTGTCGCGTCCGAGGTACAGCGGGCCGGTGACGCCGGCCTTCTTGCGGTACTCGGCGATGGCCTGTGTGATGGCGACGATGTGGGCCTCGTTGAACGAGGTCTTCAGGGACGAGCCACGGTGGCCGGACGTGCCGAAGATGACACGCTGCTCCGGAACCGCCGGGTCGGGGACGAGGTCATAGTACTTGCCGATGACTTCGTCGACATTGATCAGATCAGCTGGGGTGGCGGGCTTGCCCGCATTGTTTGCTACCATGCTTCTATTTTGCCACGACCGGTGTCATTTGGGTTACGTTTTTGTGAGAAATTGTGATTTTTTGTTCGAGAATGTTGGTGATGTTGCCGGGCGTGCTGCCTGCGCATGCCATGTGCGCCCAGCTCTATCCGCTCTGTCATTAGGTACACCGGTACATTACGGGTTCAAATAGCCGTTATCTGGTATTCCCCGTGCGAAATGGTCGTTTCAAAGCCCAAAAACGACCATTTCGCACATGCAATTGTGAATAACGGCTATTTGAACCCGTAATGTACCGGTGTACCAGATAAGAGGATGACGGCGGGGAGGGGGAAGGCGGAAAAGAATGCAGCGAAAAGAGACGCGGAGGAAAGGGACGCGGCGGAAAGGGACGCGGCGGAAAGGGGACACGGCGACAAGGATGCGAGGAAGCACGATTGACCCTAGAGGATTGATTAGTGGAGTGACAGAGTACGACGGATAGCCCCGGAGGACAGGATGGCGAAGGGCGGAACATAGGGGATGGAGACGCGGGAGGAAGGGACGAGTGGAAATGGCACGGCAGAGGCGGTCTGTGTTGACCATCGACGCCGATATGCCAACGGCACGGGGAATCAAAGGCGCTTGGAACCGGCGAGAGGTTGATGGATTGGCGTTTGCCGCGAAGAGGGCGGCAATCACGATGGCACCGGTCGTGGAACCGGTCTTCGCGAGCGTCTTCACCGCATCGGCGGAAGGCGCGACCTGAACCTGCGGCTTGAAGATCGTGACCTTCGGCTTGCTGGGCTTGGTCGGCTGATACCGGGCTTACCGGGCTCAGCCGGCTGCGTCGGCTCGCCAGGCTTCGTCGGCGCCTTGTACACGTTGGCGAACGTGGCCGCGTCAACGGTCTCGCCATCCTTCGCATACGAGACGGCGGCGGTCAGTGTGTTGTCGGCCGTCGCGGTCACGGTGATGGTCGCCGCGTACTCGGTGCTGTCATACGTGACGCCATCGGCGTTGCCGGCGACCTGCACGAGCGTGTACTCGTACGTGCCTGCAGCGTCGAACGGCAGCTGGTCGAAAGTGACAGTGCCATCGGCTGCGTTCGTGGTAGTGCCCGGCATCCACCACGTACGCAGCCGCAAGGAGAACGTCTCCGATTTGCGCGACACCGTCGGCGCGACCACATACGGCCACGTCGGCGACAACAACGATGCCGGTATGCTCGACCACCTGTCCACGAGCAAGTACAAGAACCCGGCCGAGCTGTCCACGTGAGGCGCAGACGCCACCGGCCCAGACCTGACCACCAAGGGTGTGGGTAATTTCACGCAGGATGACGGCATCCCGTTGCAGGTCTGGGACGCGTCTGCGTCACCATCGGCATGCCCGCCTGCAAATCCGGTTCGACCAGCGGTTGGACATGCGGCGTCGTCACCGCCGACAAGGTCACCGAAAGCGTGAACGACAACGGCGAGCTGCTCGACGTGTACGGCTTCCACTTCAGCGCCTTCCTGCTGAGCGGCGACTCGGGCGGTGCCATCGTGTCCGGCCACTACTCGATCGGCGTGGATTCGTACGGCAACATGAGCTCCTGCGATGACGCGGCCGATGACGATGCGGTCGCCGGTGGCTTCGCCATCGTTGACGGTAAGTACAACGCCGAGGCGATGTTCAAGCACGGCTTCAACCTGTCCATCAACGTCGGACAGCCGAAGTTCGCCAAGCTCGCCGCCGGCCAGATATCCGGTATGGTCGATGCCGCCGCCGGCGCGAAGGTCACGGTGACGGTGGATGGCAAGAGCTACGTCGCGATCGTCGGGAACGCCGGTGTCTGGACGGTTCGTCTGCCGAAGGCGCTTGCGCCCGGCTCGCACAAGGTGACGGCCGTGGCCTCGCTGCAGTCCAAGGGCTCCGATTTCGCCACGACCGGAGCCGCCGCTTCCCGGAAGTTCACGCTGTAGCGGTAGCGGGTCTTCGCGGATGGGCGCCGTGATGCGTCCGTAAGGCGGCGTGCGTGCGGGCTGAGCCGCGAGCGCGCCGCCCGCCCCGTCAATTGCGGGTGATGTCTCGCGTGGCGAGATCCGAAAATGGTTCCACGCCATACGGCCGGTCGGTGCTCTATGTTCCGACCGGTCGTCACGCTGCGCGGGTTTTGCGTCACTGTGCGCGGGTCGCGTCACACTGCGCGACCCGCGCACAGTGACGATATCCCCAAAACCCAGTGATTGCAAGGGTTTTCGTCATGCGTCACTCGGTGCGGGGTCGCACAGCGTGACGCGGCCCGCGCACAGTGACGGGTGCCCGCGAAACATGCGTCGCATGAGCCGGTGATGATGCTTATATGGATGTTTATATAGATGAAAGGCGGGGCGCATCGGCCACCCGCTCATCGCCCGAATGGTTGCGATGCCATCTTTGTGATTTATCGGCGTGTCGCAGTTCATCTGAAGTTAACATATCAATCGACTCAATGCAGGGTTGCAAGTCGACAAGACGCAAGACCTGAGATACGGATAGGACTATCCATATCTCAGGTCTTTTTTTGTTTTGCGGCCCGGCACCGGAGACGGATCAATGGAAGATTCACGGAAAGGGATGTGAGATGGCAGCATCAACTGCATCGCAGATCATCGAAGCGATCGGTGGCGCGGGCAACGTCAAGAGCCTGACGCACTGCGCGACTCGCCTGCGCTTCGAACTCGTCGACGCGGGCAAAGTAGACCAGCACCGGCTGGAGACCATGAAGGGAGTGCTGGGGGCGGTGCCGCAGTCCGGCGACCGTTACCAGGTCGTCATCGGCGGCGCGGTCGCCACGATGTACGAGAACATCATGCACCTGCCCGAGATGGCGGGCGTCGGCGCTGGCAAGGGCGCGGTCGCCGGCGACAAGGCGCAGTCCGATGCCGACGTCAAAGCCGCCGAACGCGCCAAGGTGCGCGGCAAAGTCGCGTGGATGGACTCGTTCTTCGAGTACCTGTCCGACTCGTTCCGCCCGATCCTGGGCGTGCTGCTCGGCGCGTCGATCATCATCGCCCTGGTCAACCTGTGCATCTCCATCGGTATCGTGCCGAGCGAGGAAGCCAACACCAGCCTGGTGTTCATCAAGGCCATCTGGAAGGGCGTGTTCTACTTCCTGCCGATCATGATTGCCTACAACGCCTCGAAGAAGCTCAGGGTCGACCCGTGGCTCGGTGGCTCCATCATGGCCGCTCTGATGACCCCGCAGTTCGCCGACCTGATGGACTCCGAAAAGTGGAAGGACGTAACCACCTGCGTCAAGAGCGCCACGCTGGGCACCACCTCTTGCTCGACCAAGGTGTTCGGCATTCCGATGCTGCTCAACGACTACAGCGGCAACGTGTTCGTGCCGCTGCTGATGGCTGCCGTGCTCGCGCTCGTCTACCACGGGCTCAAGAAGATTGTCCCCGACAGCGTGCAGATCGTGTTCGTGCCGTTCTTCTCGATGATCATCGTCGGCGCCCTCACCGCCTTCCTCATTGGCCCGCTCGGCATCCTCGCCGGCAACTGGCTCGGCGTCGGCTTGGCCTGGCTCAACGGCCACGCCCCGTTCATCTTCGCGATCCTGATCCCGATGCTCTACCCGTTCCTCGTGCCGCTCGGCCTGCACTGGCCGCTCAACGCCCTGATGCTTATGAACATCCAGTCCCTTGGCTACGACTTCATCCAGGGCCCGATGGGCGTGTGGAACTTCGCCTGCTTCGGCGCGACCGCCGGCGTACTGTTCATCTCCATCCGCGACAAGAACAAGGACATGCGTCAGACCTCGCTCGGCGCCCTCGCCGCCGGCCTGCTCGGTGGCGTGTCCGAGCCGAGCCTGTACGGCATCCACCTGCGCTACAAGCTGATCTACAAGCGCATGCTGGTCGGCTGCTTCGCCGGTGGCGTCGTCATCGCGGTGCTCGGCTGGCTGTTCCCGTCCGTCACTGCAGCCGGCGAATCGGTGCGCGGCGTGACCACCAACGCGTTCGCGTTCACCTCCCTGCTCACCATCCCGGTGTTCAGCCAGATGTGGGTGTACGCCGTCTCCATCGCCGTGTCGTTCATCGTCTCGATGGTGCTGATCATCATGCTCGATTACCGTACTCCCGAGCAGAAGGCCGAGATGAACGCCGCCAGCGAGTCTGACGGGACCACCGTCGAGACGGCGCCGGCGGACGCTGCACCGGTGGCGACCGCCACCGCGACCGCTACTGCCACCGCCGTTCGCACCACCACGGTCGGCGCCCCCGTCGCAGGCCATGTCGTGTCGCTCGACGACGCCGGCGACCCGGTGTTCGCCTCCCGCGCGCTCGGCGAGGGTGTGGGCATCCAGCCCACTGATTCCACCGTGGTCGCGCCGGTCTCCGGCGTGCTGCAGACCGTGGCCGAGACCGGTCACGCCTTCGGCCTGAAGACCGACGACGGCATCGAAGTGCTGGTGCATGTCGGCATCGACACGGTGAAGATGAACGGCGAGGGCTTCCACGTTGCCGTCAGCGCCAACCAGCGCGTGAACGCGGGCGACACGCTGGTGACCGTCGACTTTGATAAGGTCAAGGAGGCGGGATACAGCACCACGACACTGATGACGGTGCTGAACACCGCGGCGCTTGTCGGCGTCACCCCGAAGACGGGCGTGGACGTGCAGGCGGGCCAGGAAGTGCTGGACATCCAGCGCTGACCGCATCAAGAGCCAATCGGCGCAACGGCCGAGCGGCCGGAAGGAATGCCGTGAAAATTCTTCGCGTGTTCAACAACAACGTCGTACTCGCCAAGGACGGTGCCCGCGAGGTCATCGTCACTGGGCGCGGCCTGGGATTCCAGGCCAAACCCGGCCAGCGCGTCGACGGCGCGAAAATCGTGCGCGTGTTCGTTCCGGCCGACGGCCGAGACCCGGACCATATCGCGGAATTGCTGTCCGAGATACCTCCGGAGATCATTCGACTGGTGACGGACGCCATGACGGCGACCGGGCTCGCGGAACAGGCCGAATCGCAGCCCACGCTTGTCATGGCGCTCGCCGACCACATCACCGGTGCGGTGCAGAGGGCGCAGCGCCACGTCAACATCGCATATCCGCTGCAGGCGGAAGTCCAGTCGCTGTACGCGTCCGAGTACGCGCAGGCCTCGCGGCTGGTCAATGAACTCAACCGTCACCTGAACGGTGTCCTGCCCGGCAGCGAGACCGTGGCATTGGCGTTGCATCTGGTCAACGCCGGCTTCGCGAACGGCGACCTGTCCGACACATACAAGATGACCGGCGTCATCCAGCAGATGCTGACCATCATCGAGCAGACCTACGGCGTCTCGCTTGATCAGCACAGCGTCAACGTCGGCCGGTTCATCACCCATTTGCGCTACCTGTTCGTACGCATCCATCAGGGCAAGCAGCTCGACAAGGAACCCGAGCCGATCATCGCATCGATCCGGCAGTCATATCCCAAGGCCATGCAATGCGCGCAGACCATCGGCACCGTCGCCTCGCTGCGTCTGGGCTCCAACCTCACCGAAGATGAGGTCGCATACCTGGCGTTGCACGTCGCACGGGTCGTCGCGGATGCACGTAAGCATGAGTAGCGCTCTCAAAACTTGCAGATAGAGGCCGTTTTCCATGAAAAACGGCCTCTATCTGCAAGTTTTGAGAGCGTCGGTTTCGTATCAATCGCGAATCGGCGGGATGATTCCCGTCGCTGACATGTCGGGTGCGACCTCCGGCACGCGCACGCACAGAGCCTCACGGTCGACGGTGAATCGCAGATGCCGCGTGCGGCCGAGCATGTCGCCGTCGACCTGGGCCAGCACCGGCTTCTCCAGCGTGATCTCCGCGCTCACTCCCTGAATCTGGTCCATCGTCGAATTCGTCGACAGTGGGTTCGATCCGGGCTTGCCGGTGATGGTCTGGTGCACCACATCGCCGAACAGGTTCGCCCAGCCGAAAATGCCGCCCGACGTGTCGATGATCTCGAAATCGAGGATGCCATCGTCGTATGAGGCGTTGGGCATCAGCGAGAACACGGGGATCTGCCCGCAGTTGCCGGCCATGAACGTGCGGAATGCCACGCCATGACGGGTGTGCATGCTGCCGTCCGTGCTGGTGATGGTCACGTCGCCCCGGTATTTCGGGGTGAACAGGTTCTTCACGCCGCCGACGAAATACGCCAGCCAGCTGATGTTCTTCTTCAGCTGCGGGTCGGTGTCGTCGATCATGGCGGCATCGAAACCGACCCCGGCGATGATCAGGAATGCGTGGCCGTGATCGGCCTTCGGATCGTCCAGCAGCGAGAGACGGCCGACGTCCACGTGCCGCGACCCGTGCGATGTGGCGACGGTGAGCGCCGCGTCGATGTCGTCGATCGGAATACCCATGTTGCGGGCGAACAGGTTGCCGGTGCCGATCGGGATGATGCCCATGGCATGGCCGGTGCCGGACATGGCGCTCGCGACCGTGCGGACAGTGCCGTCGCCGCCGACCGCGACCACCACGTCGGCGCCGTTGGCGAGCGCCTCCTTGGCGCATGCGCGGCCGTCCTTGTCGAGCTGCGTGTCGATGAATTCCACGTCGGTCAGTCCCTTGTCACGGCAGAACTGTTCGATGTGCGCGCGCCGCTGGGCGGCCTGCGGCTTGGACGGGTTCACGACGAAGACGTAATGCACCTGATCGTCGTTGCGTTTGACGAGCTGCTGCGACAGGCGCTTGTGGCGGCGGGCGCGCAGGGCGAACGTCACGGCGACGATGAGGACGATGACGCCGGCGATGACGGCTATGGTGATGATGGCGGCTAGCGGCATACCTCCCATTGTGAACGTTCAAGTGGCTTGTAATGGTTTCGCCCTGCCGAAATTCGACGATTCCCACACGATATTCACGGGCGGGGGCATGCGTGGGGAGAGGGACGAAGCGGATGCCACGGCGACCGGCCTTGGTCTTGTGTTGTCATTGGGAGGTGCGTCGTCTTGCTCCCGCTGGTGGGAGCTGGCTCGCGTAGCGAGTCTGACGGCGGCTTGGTGTGTTGGCGACCCCCCGGTCTTGCTGCGCGCATAAAAAATCCGCGTGGCAGGAGGCACCCGTTGGGGCGTGTCCCACCACGCGGAGGACTGTGGCCAGTTCAGCTGGCCGGTCAGCGTATGCGATCGGCTCGCTTCGACGTGCGGACCGCGGTGAGACCGGCGGCCAGCAACGCCATCATGGCGACGACCACCGCCACCACGGGTTCGCCGGTCTGCGACAGCTGCTCGACGGCGCCGGCGTTGCCGCCATTGCCGGCTGCGTTGTTCGCGCCGTCGTGCCGTTCATCGCCCGTACCGGGCTTCGTCTGACCAGGCTGCTCGGTCTGGCCGGGCTTGCCGGGCTGCGGTTCGGTCGAGGTGCCGGAGGCGACGGTCAGCGGCAGCGTCACGGTTGTGCCGTTGGTCACGGCCTTGACGGTGAGCGTCGCCGCGCCAGCCGGCAGCCCGGCGGGAACCGCGACCTGCAATGTGGCGGTGTCGCCGTCCTTGACGGCCGCGGAGCCGACCTCGGTGCCGTCGATCGTGGCGACCAGCTTGGTCTCGGCGGGCACGCCCAGCGAGGTGAGCGTGAGCTTCGAGAACTGCAGATCGAACGAGGTGCCGGCCGTGACCTTGCCATCGGCCGGGATGCCGGTGACGGCCACCGCGCGACGGTCGTAGCGCGGCTTGAGCGGCGAGTTCTTGGAGATGTAGTCGATCCATGCGTCACGGTCGACCAGACCGGTGTCCTTCGTGTCCTTGCCGGCGGCGAAGGCGCGGAAGTTGTCGCCGCCCTGCAGCAGGAACGAGAAGGAGCCGATGCGGTACTCGCGCTTGAGGTCGAGCGGCTTGCCGTTCACGGTCACCGAAGTGATGTGATTGCCCTGCGCCGCGTTCGGATCATAGGTGTAGGAGACGTTGTGCGACAGGCCGAGCTGCAGGTACGGGCGGGAGGGCACGTTGCCGTCGGCGTCGGTCTGCCACTGCTGTTCGAGGGCTTCCTTGAACTGGGCTCCGGTGAGTGTGGTGGTCCACAGGTTGTTGAGGAACGGCAGCACGGCGTTGGCCTGGGCATAGGTGATGGTGCCGTCGGCGGCGATCGTGCACTTCTCGTTGTCGCCGGTCTTGCAGAATTCGGCGCGCAGGCCGCCGGGGTTCACCACGCCGATTTCGGCGCCGCCGCGGTTCTCGGACGACAGTGAGTCGAGCAGCGAGTCGGCGACGAGGTTACCCATCGTGGATTCGGAGGCGCGGTCGTCGCGCGCGCCGTCCTTGAAGGCGGTGGTGATGTCGGCGGCGATGGAGCCGACTGGCTTGTCGCCTTCCTCCTGGCCCTTGGCCACGGCGGCGTCGACGATGCTCTTCACGTTCCTGACGGTGTCGTCGCCGGCGGCCGCGAGCTCGTCGTCGCTCTTGCTGGTGTCGACCGCCACGTTGCCGGACTTGCGGTAGGTGACGGTGCCGGTGGCCTTGTCGTAGTCGAGCACGACCTGGCCGATGTTCGCGGCGTAGCTGCCGGTCTGGATGACCGGGCGTCCGTTGTGGGCCGGATCGGTGTACGAGTACTTCATGTGCGTGTGCGCGGTGAAGATCACGTCGACCGCCGGGTCGGTGTCGTCGACGATCTTCTTGAACACCGGGCTGGCGGCCTTCTGCTCGTCGATGGTCGGCTTGGCGGTGGCGTCATCCTCGTTGGAGGCGGCGCCCTCGTGGTATTCGGCCACGATCACGTCGGCCTCGCCGTTCGACTCGTCGCCGTCGGTGAGCTGACGGGCCACGCGGTTCACGGCCTCGACCGGGTTGCCGAACTCGATGCCTTTGATGCCGCCGGGGGGAGACGAGCGTGGAGGTCTCCTGCGTGACCACGCCGATCACACCGACCCGCACGCCATTGACGTTCTGGATGCTGTATTCCTGAAGCGCCGGCGTACCGGTGCCCTTCTTGTACACGTTCGCGCCGAGATAATCCCACTGCGCGTTGCGCTTGCCGTCGGTGCCGATCACGCGGCCGGTCAGGTCGTCGTACCCCTGGTCGAACTCGTGGTTGCCGACCGCGGAGGCCTTGAGCCCCAGCGCGTTGAGCACGTCGATGGTCGGCTGGTCCTTCTGCGCCGACGAATTGAACAGCGAGGCGCCGATGCTGTCGCCGGCCGCCAGCAGCAGCGACGAATCCGGGTGCTCGGCGCGCAGCTGCTCGATGGTAGCGGCGAACGGCACCGTCAGGTTCTTGCCGATGCGGCCATGGAAATCGTTGAAATTCAGCAGATTCAGCGTGGCCGTGCCGCCGGTCGTGCCGGAGGCCGAGATTCCGATGATCACCGGATCATGGTCGGAGGCGCGGAACTGATCGGCCTGGTACAGGTTCTTCGCATTGTAGTTGTAGCGCGAGTATTCCAGCGCCACGGATTCGACGGAGTTGATGTTCCAGATGTCCGCGCCGGTCACGGACCGCATCGCGGCCTCGTTGGCGAAGATGTGGTCGAGCGAGCCGACCCCTCCGTTCGTGTTGCCGGATTCGTCCTTGACGGTGTAGGCGTAGGTGTACTTGCCGGTCTTTTCGCTCACCTGCTCGCTCAGGTCGGTGTATCCGGCCGCCACGATCTTCTGGATCGGTTTTTCGGCGTAGTAGGCGTTGAAGTCGCCGACGAGGAAGACCTTCTCCAGCTTGAGATCGCTCTTCACCTCATCGGTGAACGCGAGCAGCGCGTCGGCTTGCGCCTGACGGGTGTAGTCGGCGTTGCCGGAGCCGTCGCCGGGATCCTGGTTGAGCGCGTTGCTCGCCGAGCCCTTGGACTTGAAGTGGTTGGCGACGACGAGGAACGCGTCGGAGTCGGCGGCGCCCTTGGCCTTGAACGCCTGGGCGTCGGGCTGGCGGCCGTGCTCGTAGCCGTTCTTGCCGTTGAACGCGTCGGAGTCGGTGAGGATTCGGGTTTCGCCGACGGTCGCGACCTTGGCGGGCTTGTAGATGAACGCGGTGCGGATCACGTCCTCCACGTCGAGGTCGGGGACGGTCTGCGGGCTGGGCACGTAGGCCCAGGTGCCTTCGCCGGCCTGCTCGTTGAGCGCGTCGACCAGCGTGGAGAGCGCGTAGTCGCGGCGCTCGCCCTTGAATGATGCCGGCACGGAGCTGGCGGCCTTGGCAGAGTTCTCGATCTCCTCCAGCGAGACCACGTCGGCGCCGAGGTTGTTGATGGCCTTGACGATCTTCGCCCGCTGGCGTTCCATGTTGGCCTTGTCCCATGCGCCGCGCACGTCGCAGTTCTTCGCGGTGACCGGGTTGCCGTCACGGTCGGTGTAGGCGTTGCTCGTGGAGCAGCCGGTCTTGTCGGCGGTGGTGGAGAAGTAGTTGAGCACGTTGAACGTGGCGAGCCTGATGTCGCCTCCGACCGCGGCCAGATCGGGCGTGTCGGTGCGGGTGCTGGTGAACGTCACCGGCTGCGCGTCGGCGTTGTCTCCGGTCAGGCGTTCGGTCGGCTGGAAGCGCCACGCGCTGTTGCGGTAGTCGAGCACGACGGGCTTGGTGAACGTGACCTTCTCGCCCACGCGCACCGGCTGGTCGTTCGACAGGTACGGCAGCGGCGTGTCGGCGTTGTCCGGGTACTTCGTGTCGAGGAAGTTGCGGCTGGAGCCGTCGTCCAGGTACACGCCCTCGGCTTCGATGCGGCCGAGTTCGGCCTGGTATGCGGCACCGGTTTCGGCGTCGCCCTTGAGGCCCTTGACGGTGGGGTTGAGGAACGGCTTGTTCGATGCCGCGAGTCCGATCTCGCCGTACTTGTTCGTGTTGTACACGTCCGAAACGGTGTAGTCGCCCTGCGGCGCGATCAGCATGCTTTCCAGGCTTTCGCGCTCGGTGTCGGTCTTCGGGAACGCCACGGTGGAGGCCTTCGGGGCCTCGACCTTGTCGGAGAGCTTCGTGACGGAGCTCGCGTTGAGCTCGGTCAGGCCGTAGTATTCGCTGATCGTGCCGTTGACCTTGACATAGTCGCCGATCTGAAGATCCTTGACGTTCTTCGAATCGTATACGAACAGGCCGTCGGACGCCTTGTGCTCGGCGAGGTTGACCGCGCCTCCGGTTGCCGGCGTCTGGATGGTGTAGCCGTTGAATCCGCCGTCCGGGTAGGCCGCGGTCACCACGCCTGTGGTGGTCACGGTCTTGCCGACGCACGGGCTGGTGTCGGTGGTGCCCTGGATCTGCGAGATTTCGGCCTCGCCGGTCGGGCAGTCGCCGGGCGTCGGGTCTGGTTTCGGTGTCGGCTGGGATTCTTCGCCGGTGCCTTCGGGGGTGATGTCGGCGCTCAGCGTGAAGTCGGCGCTGTTGTCGTTTGTGTCCACGCCGTTCGCGCGGTTCAGCGACTTCACGGCGGTGTTGTTCGTCGGCGCGGTGGCAGCCGCCTTCTCGAACGTGTTGGTGTCGCCGTAGCCGAGCGCGTCGATGATGTCGGCGTTCGCCGTGGTGTCGCCGACGGCCGGGCTGAGCTTGCTTGTCGTGGCGGCGAGGAACAGCGTGCCTTTGGTGCCGCTGGCGTTGAGGCTGGTGGCGGTGGCGTCCGCTTGCGGCAGCTCGGCACCGTCGGAGCCGTTCGAGCCCGCCTTGATCAGATAGTGGCCCTTGGCCTTGATGACGCCGGTCAGGTCGGCGGCGGCGTTGCTCGCGCCCGTGCCGCTCGCCGGACGGTACTGCAGCGAGGTGCCGTCGAGCGTCACGTCATTGTCGGTGGTGTTGTACAGTTCGATGAATTTGTTCTTGTATGCGGCGCCCTTGCTGCCGCCGGACAGATACGCCTCGTTGATGACGACGCCCGACCAGGACGCCGCGGTCTTTTCCTCGGTCGGCTGCGCGTAGGCTGCGGTGACTGGCGTCGCCACCAGAGGCACCAGCAGCGCTGCCGAGACCAGCAGGCTTTGAATGCGTGTTGAAATACGCATGGATACTCCTTCTTGCTGAAGATTCCCGAGCGACGCGTCGCAGGGCGCGAACGGTCGTCGCACGGGAACCGATGTGCAACGCCAGCGTAGGAAGCCCGAAGAGACGGCACATGGAGCCGCAATGAACGTCGTGTGAATCCGCTCGGAACTCTGTTCTCCGGCTCCGTAGTCGGATGCGGCGATGCAACGGCCGCGCCGGCCGAGGGGTATTGTCCGTGTCGGCTTACGGCGGTAGTGTTAGGCACATGCTTGATATTCAATTCATTCGCGAACATGCTGACATTGTCAAGGAATCCCAGCGCAAGCGCGGCGAATCCGTCGAACTGGTCGACGAGGTGCTGCGCTCCGACGAGACCCGTCGCTCCGCGCTCAAGGAGTTCGAGGAGGCCCGCGCCCAGCAGAAGGAGATCGGCAAGAAGGTCGCCGCCGCGCCCGCCGATGAGAAGGCCGCGCTGATCGCGCAGACCAAGGAGCTGTCCGCCAAGGTCGCCGAATACAAGGCCACCGCGGACGCCGCCGCCGAGGAATACACCACCGCCATGTGGAAGCTGTCGAACGTCGTCGAACCCGAGGCCCCGGAAGGCGGCGAGGACGATTACGTTGTCGTCAAGAAGGTCGGCCAGCCCCGCGACTTCGCGGCCGAAGGCTTCGAGCCGAAAGACCACCTGACCCTCGGCACCGGCGTGGCCGGCATCGACATGCGCCGCGGCGTCAAGGTCGGCGGCTCCCGCTTCTACTTCCTGCGCGGCGCGGTCGCCCGCATGCAGATCGCCATGCTGACCATGGCCGTCGATCAGGCCGAGAAGCACGGCTTCGTGCTCGCCATCACCCCGACGCTGGTGCGTCCCGAGGTCATGGCCGGCACCGGCTTCCTCAACTCCCACGCCGACGAGATCTACCGTCTTCGCGAGCCTGACGAGCAGTACCTGGTCGGCACCTCCGAGGTGGCGCTCGCCGGCATGCACGAGAACGAGATCCTCGACCTGTCCAACGGCCCGCTGCGCTATTGCGGCTGGAGCTCCTGCTACCGCCGCGAGGCCGGCGCCGCAGGCAAGGATACGTCCGGCATCATCCGCGTGCACCAGTTCGACAAGGTGGAGATGTTCGTCTACACCAAGCAGGAGGACTCCTACAAGGAGCACCAGCACCTGCTGAGCATGGAAGAGGAGATGCTCGCCAAGGTCGAGGTGCCGTACCGCGTCATCGACACCGCCGCCGGCGATCTCGGCTCCTCCGCAGCCCGCAAGTTCGACACCGAGGCGTGGATCCCGACCCAGGGCCGCTACCGCGAGCTCACCTCCACCTCGAACTGCACCGAGTACCAGGCCCGCCGCCTGAACATCCGCGAGCGCAACGAGGACGGTTCCACCCGCGCGGTCTCCACGCTCAACGGCACGCTGGCCACCACGCGCTGGCTCGTCGCGATCCTGGAGAACCATCAGCAGAAGGATGGCTCCATCGAGATTCCGCAGGCCATGCGCCCCTACATGGGCGGCAAGGAAGTCATCGAGCCGACCAAGTGGGAAGCCTGATCGCTTCGGCGTCGACCGCATCCGGTGGCGGAGAACATCCACGCCGGATGTATAATTGAATCTTGTGCGCTTCGCGGCGCACATAAGGACAGGTGTCTGAGCGGCCTAAAGAGACGGTCTTGAAAACCGTTGTGGTGCAAGCCACCGCGAGTTCGAATCTCGCCCTGTCCGCATATCGGGGTTCCGGGTGCATCGCCTGGAACCCTATTGTCTATTGCCGGCATATCCGCGGTCCGGCATCTGGGGATTGTGCCACACCACGTCAATTTGTGGTCAAAATCGCATTGTGTGGCACAGCGTTTGCCACACAATGCGATTTCGACGCGTTTTTGAGCTGGTATGGCAACGAACAAAAAACAGAAACCGCCATTTTCCAATGATCTGAGGAATTCGCCCGAATTGTCCTGAATCGGCGCTGTACCACACCAGCACAAAAACCGCCAAAAATCGCATTGTGTGGTACAGGGGCGGTTGAAAGCGGCGTCGCGCGGCGTGACGCGGGCGCGCCATGTCCCATTCTTTGTATAATTTGTTAACAAAATCCGGCAATGTCCGCCGGTGCGGTTCTTACTGAAAATCAAGAGAAGGCAAGGGCAACCAATGATGGTTTCATCCGCTCGTCATCGTCGTGGGCACTCGCCCGAACATCCTCCGACCTGCCACCGATCATGGCGGCGTCGCGCGACGGCCCTGCTTATCGCCATGGCGACACTCATGTGCGGCCTGATCACATCCGGACGTCTCGCGCGCGCCGTGGAACCGGCGATCGCCGGCGTCACGGCGCGCGGTGCCGCCGCGGACGGCCATGCTGCGGCCGCCGCAGTCGACGGCGATCCGGCGACCTACTGGCAGTCACCCGCAGACTCGTCGATGCAGGACTACCGCCGCTTCCTCGACTTCGACCTGCACGGCACATACAGCATCTCGCAGATCGACATCACCAACCTTGCCGGCTCGTACTACCACTACGAGGTCTATCTGTCCAAGGACGGTGCCGACTACGGCAAGGTGGCCTACAAGAGCGATGACGCCCCCGCGACCGGTGCCGCCGACACGCATCCCATCGATGCCACCGAAGCCGCATACGCGCGCATCAGCGTCAGCTACAACTCCGCCGCCCAGCAGGTCAACCTCGCCGAAGTCGCTTTCCACGGCACCAAGGTCTCCGACGAGCAGGCCAGCCCCAAGGCCATCTCCGTCACCGACTTCGACTCAAGCTCGTGGGGCCGGGAGTGGGCCCGCGTAGAGACCGACACCGACTATGCCGCCGAGAAGACCGTCACCGAGGTCAGAAACCTCGTCGGCCGCGTGATCGGCGAGCGGTGGGTCGACAAGTTCGACTTCCAGCTGCGCGGCAAGGCCGACGGCAAGGACGTGTTCGAAATCTCAGACGCCGGCGACGGCCGGATCTCCATCCGCGGTAACAACGGCGTCTCGCTTGCGTCCGGCCTCAATTATTATCTGCGCCACTGGTGCAAGGTCGACTACAACCCGCTGTTCGGCTCCCAGCTGTCCATGCCGGAGAGCCTGCCTGCAGTCGGCCGGAAAATCCTCAAATACACGAACTACGAGTACCGGTACGCGCTCAACTTCTGCACCTACTCGTACACGATGGCGTTCTGGAACTGGGATGATTACGAGCCGTTCCTCGACTGGGCGGCGATGAACGGCGTGAACCTCATGCTCGACATCGTCGGACAGGAGGAGGTGCTGCGCGAGACGCTCACCCAATACGGCTACAGCGACGACGAGGTGCGCGAATACCTGTCCGGGCCGGGATACTACGCATGGTTCTACATGCAGAACCTGTACTCGGTCGGAGGCCCCCTGCCCGCCGCATGGTTCGAGCAGCGCGTCGAGCTCGGCCGCAGGATACACGACCGCATGCAGGCGTACGGCATCACGCCGGTCATCCAGGGCTTCGGCGGTCAGGTGCCGGCCGACTTCCAGGAGAAGAACCCGACGTCGGTGGCCGCGTCGTCCGGCACATGGTCCGGTTTCGACCGCCCGTACATGATCAAGACGTATCTGACCGACGCCGACAAGGCGGCCGGCAAGGAGGACTACTTCCAGAAGGTCGGCGACACGTTCTACAAAGCTCAGGAAAGCGTGTTCGGCAAGGTGTCGAACTACTACGCGGTCGATCCGTTCCATGAGGGCGGCATGGTTCCAGACGGCTTCGACATCGTCGACATCTACCGCACCGTGCAGCGCAAGATGCTCGACCATGACCCGGCGGCCGTGTGGGTGATGCAGCAGTGGCAGTGGGGCATCGACGAAACGAAGCTCTCCGGGCTCGCGGACAAGGGCCAGGCGCTCGTGCTCGACCTGCAAAGCGACCTGCGCTCGCAGGCCAGCCCGATGGAGAACCAGGGCGTGCCGTGGGTGTGGAACATGTTGCACAACTTCGGCGGACGCATGGGCCTTGACGGAGTGCCGGAGGTGATCTCCCAGGACATCACGAAAGCCTACAACTCCAGCGGTTACATGCGCGGCATCGGCATCACGCCCGAAGCCATCGACAATTCGCCGATCGTCTACGAGCTGCTGTTCGACATGACCTGGGAACAGGATCCGGTCGACTATCGCTCCTGGACGCAGGAGTATGCCGAGCGCCGGTACGGCGGAACCGACGGGACGATCGAGAAGGCGTGGGACATCCTGCTTGACACCGCCTACAAGCACACGGACGGCGAATACTATCAGGGTGCGAGCGAATCCATCATCAACGCCCGCCCGTCCGACAACACCATCGGCTCGGCGTCCACGTGGGGCCACAGCGACATAGATTACGACAAGCGGCAGTTCGAGAAGGCCGCGGCCCTGTTCGAGCAGGCGTATGACTCGTACAAGGACTCGGCCGGCTTCCGCTACGATTACGTCGATGTGATGCGGCAGGTGCTGGCCAACAGCTTCCAGGAATACCAGCCGCTCGCCGGGCAGGCGTACAAGTCGGGCGATCTGGAGACGTTCCGGACACTGTCGTCCCGGATGCTGGACATCATCAAGGCGCAGGACAAGCTGCTTTCCAGCTCGGACGACTTCCTCGTGGGCGCATGGATCGACGACGCCCGCACGATGCTCGACGGCGCGGACGATTGGACCGCCGACCTGTTCGAGCTCAACGCGCGTGCGCTCGTCACCACGTGGGGTCTGAACAAGAACGGCTCGCTCATCGACTATTCCAACCGCCAGTGGGCCGGGCTGACCGGCGACTACTACTATCGGCGGTGGAAGACGTACGTGGACAACCGGCTGAACAAACTGGAGCACGGCACCGACTTCACCGACCCGGACTGGTTCGACTACGGCTGGCAGTGGGCGAACCGCAAAAGCGACGAGGACGGGTATGGTTTCGCGACCGAAGCCGCGGATGACGTCGACCAGAAAGCGCTCGGCAAGATCATCCTCGACCAGTATTCGGTCACCGCGATGGACGACGTCACCGACGGTGGCACCGCGGTCGAACGCACGAACCTGGCGCTGGGGCATGACGTGACCGACGAGGACACCGGCACCGTCGTCCCGGACGTGACCGACGGCAACACCGACACCGGCTGGACGCAGACGGGCAAGACCGACGCCACGCTGGTGGTCGACCTCGGCGGCACGTATTCGATCACCGGCGCTGGCATCACCCTGCAGCAGATCGCGGCCGACTTCCCGCTGCGCTACGAGATCGAGGTCTGGAACGGCTCGGGATGGGTCGAGATAGGCCGCAGCGAAGCCGATGCCGTCAGCTCCAAGAACGAGGTCGCCGCCGACATACTCGGCTCCAAGGTGCGTTGGAAGTTGCATTCGACGAACGGGCGGGACCTGACCGGCATCTACGAGCTGTCCGTCTGGGGAGCCGCGCAACCGCAGCCCGAGTACACGAACCTGGCGCTCAGCGGCGCCGCAAGCGCCGGCCCCAGCGAGCGGCCCGCGTCGAACGGTAACGACGGCGACGACGGTACGCTGTGGGTCGGCAACGGGTCCGACCCGAACTGGTATCGGATCGACCTGGCGTCGGCGCAGCGTGTGGACCGCGTGCGGCTCGTGTTCGAGACGGCCGGCCGCCTGTTCCAGTTCAGGGTCGTCGCGGGGCTCGCTGACGGTACCGAGCGGACACTGATCGACGAGACGCAGAACCAGGGCGCCCTCGATCAGGTGTATGCGGCGAATCTTGGCGAGGAGGTCGAACACGTCACCGTGGAGTTCACGGGGTCGGTCGGCGGCACCGCATGGCCGGCGCTCGCCGAACTCGAACTGCTGCAGGAGGCCGGCGACACCATCGAAAGCGTGAACATCGCCACCTCGGCCGCCATCACGTCGTCGCCCACCAAGGACGCGCCCGAGAACGCAGGCGCGCTGGTGGACGGCAAGGCGACCGCATGGGTGTCCCGCGACGGCGCCACGCCGGCATGGTTCCAGCTCGACTATGCCAAGGCCCGTGAGGTCGACAGCATACGGCTCAAGTTCGAGGAAGGCCAGCCCGACCGCAGCATGCAGTTCACGTTGAAGGTGATCGACGCGAACGGCGACGAACATACGGTCGCCGAACGAACCGAAGCCGACCTGAGCAAACAGCAGGGCATCGTGATGGACGTGCCGGTCGGCATGAGCATCACACGCATCCGCATGGACATCGCCGACGCCCGCATCCCCTCCAGCGGCTCGCCCGCATGGCCGCTGGTGTCCGAGATCGAGGTCTACGCGACGCCCGGCAACGTGGCTCGCGACGCCAAGACGACGGCCTCGGACGGCTCGACGCTCACGGCCGCCGACCTCGCCAAGCTGACGGACGGAGACCGCGACAGCGCGGCCACCTTGACGGCCACGGCCGACAAGACCCTGACATTCACGCTCGCGAAGGCCGCGGACATCAACATGCTCGGCCTGCTGGCCTCCGGTAACAGCGAGCCGGTGCGGTTCAAGGCCGAATACCGCGTGGTGCCGCAGGACGGCGACGGTGCGGGCGATGGTGCAGCCGACCAGTGGAAGACGCTGACCGACTATTCCGGCAATGCGCAGATGAAGCCGGAGATCGTGGCCCGCCTTGCACGGCCCGTCTACACCGACGCGGTACGCATCACCGTGCTCAACGAGAACCCCGTCGCCATCAACGAGTTGTACCTGTATCAGGCGGATGCAGGGGCGTCTCTGGAAAGCTACCTCTCGTCCGTCGAGACCGTGCTCGGCAAGCTCACCGTCGGCGAATACGCCGGCAACGTCACCCGGGCGGCGAAGACCAAGCTCGAAGTCGTGCTGGAGCAGGCGCGGGCGGCGCTGGACGCCGGACTGACCTCGCGCGAGGCCGGCCGGTGGACGACGACCGTCGAAGACGCGGTGTCCGAGTTCTACCGCACCGGCTACGTGTCGCTCGACCGCAACGCGCTGTATGTGGCGATCGATGACGCCGCGGCGCTGATCGCGTCTCTGGACGCGCATGGCCTGCCCGCGTCGTCGGCCGCATTGGCCGAGGCGAGGGCAAGCGCCAAGCAGGTCTCCGACGCCTACGGTACGGTGACGCAACAGGATCTCGATGACGCCGCGGCTGCGTTGCGGCGGTCGGCCGACACGGCGCTCGCGCAGCTTGACGCGCAGGAGCGCTATCAGGTCGTGCTGGATGCGGCGGTCAAGACGCTGGAGGACGCGCAGACGGCGGGCAGCGTCGGCGAATACGAGGGGCAGCATCCGCAAAGCGCCGCGGACGCTCTGCGCCAGGCCATCGACGACGCCAAGGCCGCACACGATGCGGCCGCCGGAGACGCCGATAAGGTGGACGCCGCGGCGGACGCGCTGCGCCAGGCGACGACCGCGTTCAACGAGTCAATCGTGCACATCGATGCGGCCGCGTTGGATGCGGCGAAGCGGGCGGCGAACGGTCTGGTCGAATCGCAGTATGACAGGGCTGCGTGGGCGACGATGCGCGAGGCTCTTGCCGCCGCCGTAGCCACCGACATGGCGCACATCTCCCAGTCCGACGTGGACGCCCTTGCGGCACGGCTGAATGATGCCATCGCCGCGCTGTCCGACGCGCGTCTGGACCGTGGCCCGTTGTCCGACGCCATCGCGTCGGCTCAGGCTCTCAGAGAAGGCGATTACACTGCCGAATCGTGGAAGGCGTTCGCCGAGGCGTTGGCCGCCGCGCAGGAGGAGTGCGGACGGCGATCCACCACGCAGGGCGATCTGGACAAGGCCGTAAAGGCCCTGACTCAGGCTCGCGACGGGCTGGAGCGCAAGCAGCCCGGCGGCGGTGAGGAACCAGGAGGTGGCGAGGATCCCGAACAGCCTGGCAGCGGCGGACAGCCCGAGCGTCCCGGTGGCGTCAAACCCGGCGCCGGCGGCAACGCCGATACCTCCAAACCCGGCACGGCGGGCACGGAAACCCTCTCGAAGACGGGCGCCCAGACGCTGCTGCTCGCAGTGACGGCATGCATCATGCTTGCCGCGGGATTCTCCATCACGACGGCGCGCTCCCGTCGCCGGTGACCGGCTGCGGTATGGCCGGGCACCTGTATGGGGTGACCGGCCATACCGACGTGCTCGCGCACACATATGGGTCTCCTGCATGACCATATCGCGCCGCCAAAGACACCCCCGTAACTCCCCGTCATAACCCCTTAGAAACATAGTCCCCCAAATATCTTCCCGCTGGCGCTACACTTCAAAATCACGGGGGGGGGGGCTTGTTTTGCGCTTTTTGCGTAGGATGAACCCTCCCGAAGCAAGAAGTGAAGGATGTATCATGTTTCGGGAAAATCGACGTTTCGTCGTCAGGTTCAGGCAACGATTATCAATATCATCCAGCAAATATACAGGCGATGCCGCCGCCGCAAACGCGGTGCACAAGGCGCAATCCCCAGTCATGCGCGTGGGTGATGAGGCCCCGCTGACCGCCGCCAAGGCCGGATCCGCCGCTCCGGCCGCCAACATCGCTCTGGCCGCAACGCTTGACATCGCCGATGGCGTCGACGTCATCCTGACCGGCGAAGTCGATGGTCACATGATCGATTCCATGGCCGATGCCAAGCCCGTGCTGAAAACCTCCACCCCCGACGCGCCGAACACCCCCGAACCCTCGGAAGTCCCTGTGAAGTCGGAGACCTACGCCGCGGTGACATCCGTCGCGACTGTTTTGGGCGAGACACGGCTGCCAGGCACGTCGCCGATGATGACCCGTGCACGCCGCGAATCGTATATCGGCGGCTGACTCGGCCATCCGCCTGCCTTTCACGAGGCAGGGCGGGCGTCCCGATTCGGAGGATACTGCGGGGAAGACAGTGCAGTGAATCCCGGCGAACCTCCGTTTCATGTGCGTCTCTATCGATGAGAAGAGTGCTGGAGGGCACCATCATGAAAGACAGAGAGTTTGACGACGACGAGATTGACTACCTGCGTTCACTGCCTGTCGTGAACAGCGTCGGACGGAACCGCATCCGATACACCGACCAGTTCCGCGAATACTGCATGCAGCGGTATCGTGCGGGGGACTCGCCGACGGGTATATTCCGCGACGTCGGGCTTGACCCGTCGCTTATCGGATACAAGCGCATCGAACGGTGCATCGCGCGCTGGAAGATGATGGAACCAGCTGATGACGACGCCGAGCCGATATCCGCTGACAAGTTCCCGCGTACCGGCAATCCGCTGATTCCGCCGGCGCCGATTCGCGCGGCCACGATCCGCGAGAATTTCGGTGGATCGGAGGCCAAGGACCTGCGCGATATGCTCATAGCGCAGCAGATCCGGTACATCCACGAGCTGACCGCGGAGAACGACAGGCTCCGCGAACGCAACCGGAGACTCGAATCCGGACTGCGGGAGGATGAGGGCGAGACCGGCGAGCAGAGCGGGGAGACGGACCAGCCCACGCTCTGACGCCAGCTTTCGCCCCCGCTGGCGGGACGAGCCGTACAGTAGACAGCCCGGTGGGCTGTCTATAGGCGAGTATGAGCCGGCAGGCGCATCAGAGAGATGCGGCTGCAAGGCCGTCCTTGATTGCAGGGCCCGGAGGGCTGTCGCGTAGCGACTGTGCTGTCTCGCCCCCGCTGGCGGGGACTGTCGCGTAGCGACTGGGGTGGTCCCGGAGCGGTTCTCGCCGCGCCAAAATCCCGCGATATGATGCAATGCATGGTTCTTTCTGAGAGGAATGGGCCATGAGATGCACGCGCATCACTACTATGGTGCGTATGACTGATTCCGTTTCCGCCACGCCAACCGCGTGGACCAATCCACTGCGCGATCCGCGCGATTTGCGCCTGCCGCGCATCGCAGGCCCGTGCAGCATCGTGATCTTCGGCGTGACCGGCGATTTGTCGCGCAAGAAACTGCTGCCCGCGATCTATGACCTCGCCAACCGCGGCCTGTTGCCGCCGAGCTTCGGACTGACCGGCTTCGCACGCCGCGACTGGACCGAAGACCATTTCAGGGATTTCGTCCGCGAGCACGTGCAGCAGCATTGCCGCACCCCGTTCCGCGAATCGACGTGGAAGCAGCTCGCAAAGGGCATCCGTTTCGTGCAGGGGACGTTCGATGACTCCGCGGCGTTCGCGCGGTTGAGCGACACGGTCGCTGAACTGGACCGTGACCGGGGCACGCGCGGCAACCATGCCTTCTACATGTCGGTGCCGCCGCGGGCGTTCCCCGTGGTGGCGCGTCAGCTCGCCGACTGCGGACTGGCCCGCTCGTCCGAGGGCGCATGGCGACGCGTGATCATCGAGAAGCCGTTCGGCCACGATCTGGCCAGCGCCAAGGAGCTCGACCGTGTGGTCTCCGAGGTGTTCGACCCGTCGAGCGTGTTCCGCATCGACCATTATCTCGGCAAGGAAACCGTGCAGAACATGCTGGCGCTGCGTTTCGCCAACGCGATGTACGAGCCGATCTGGAACGCCAACTACGTCGACCACGTGCAGATCACGATGGCCGAGGACATCGGCGTGGCCGGCCGCGCCGGATACTATGACGGCATCGGCGCAGCGCGCGACATCATCCAGAATCATCTGCTGCAGCTGCTGGCCCTGACCGCCATGGAGGAGCCGGTCTCGTTCACCGCCTCCGACCTGACCGCCGAGAAGACGAAGATCCTCTCCGCGGTGCGTCTGCCGAAGGACCTCGCCGCACACACCGCTCGCGGACAGTACGCCGCCGGCTGGCAGGGCTCGCATGACGTCGTCGGATACCTGGAGGAGAAGGGCATTGACCCGGCGTCTACCACCGAGACCTATGCGGCGATCCGCCTTGACATCGACACCCGCCGCTGGGCCGGTGTGCCGTTCTATCTTCGTACCGGCAAGCGTCTCGGCAAGCGTGTGACCGAGATCGCCGTCGTGTTCAAGCGCGCGCCGCACCTGCCGTTCGAGTCGACCGCGACACGCGAGCTCGGCAAGAACGCGATCGTGATCCGCGTACAGCCCGACGAGGGCGTGACGATCCGCTTCGGCTCCAAGGTGCCTGGTGGCACGGCGATGGAGGTGCGTGACGTCTCGATGGACTTCAGCTACGGCCGCTCGTTCACGGAGAGCTCGCCGGAGGCATACGAGCGACTGATTCTCGACGTGCTGCTCGGCGACCCGCCGCTGTTCCCGACCACCGAAGAGGTCAACCTGTCGTGGAAGATCCTCGACCCGATCGAGGAATTCTGGTCCACGCTCGGTCAGCCGCAGCCGTATCGTGCCGGCACATGGGGGCCGACGGAGGCCGATGAAATGCTCGCACGCGACGGACGCCACTGGAGGATGCCATGATTATCGAAATGCCGAACACCCGCACCCGCGAGATATCGCAGAAGATCGACGAGTTGCACGAGGAGCGCGGCGAGTCGGCGACCGGCCGCGTGCTGACGCTGCTGATCTCCACCACCGAGGACGAGCTGGAGCAGGCGCTGGAACTGGCCAACGCCGCCAGCCGCGAGCACCCGTGCCGTGTCATCGCCATCTCCCCGCGGCGTGGAAATGGCGCGCGCAAGCCCGTCGAGGGTGCGCCCAAGCCCGCCGAGGACGCGGATGCGGCGTACGACAATTCCAATCTGGACGCCCAGGTGCGCTTCGGCGCGGACGCCGGTGCGGGTGAGATCATCGTGCTGCACCCGCGTGGTGGGCTGGTCCACCATCCCGACACGTTGGTCATCCCACTGCTCGTGCCCGACGCGCCGGTCGTGGCGTGGTGGCCGAACGAGGCGCCGGCCAACCCGTCCAAGGACCTGCTCGGCGCGATGGCGAGGAGTCGCATCACCGACGCCATGCACTCGTCGAACCCCTACCGCACCATCGAGGATCTGCGCCGCAACTGGTCGCCGAAGAACGTGGACATGGCATGGACGCGCCTGACGGTGTGGCGTGCGATGCTCGCCACCATGCTCGACCAGCCGCCGCACCTGCCGATCAGCACGGTGAAGGTCTCCGGTCCGAAGGGCTTCCTGCCCATGGATTTGCTGGCGGCCTGGCTGCGGCTGAAGCTCAACGTGCCCGTCATCATGGAGGAGGTGCCCGGCGCGACCGCCGTGACCGGCGTATACCTGACGCGCGCGGACGGGACGCTCAGTCTGGAGCGGCCGGACGCGAAGGAGGGCATCGCCGTCATCAGCACGCCTGGCCAGTCGCCGCAATCCATCAGCGTGCCCACGAGGACGCTTGAGGAATGCCTGAGCGAAGAGCTGCGTCAGCTCGACCCGGATGAAGTGTATGCTGAAGTCATCACCCAGGGATGGAATCTGATTCATCCTGCCGAATAAGCACTGTCGGGCCGGCGTCTCGACCGCAAGGCGCCGGCCCGACGGCAATCGGTGAATCAACGAATGAACGACGATGCGTGAGCGTCACGGAACCGTCACGCGCCCATGCCCGGGCGCGTGAAGACCGAATCAGAACGACAAAGGAGCTGTAACTGATGTCGCAAAGAAAAACCGTAACATGCCCGAACCCCGATGTTCTGGCGCAAGCTGTGGCCGTGCGCGTGCTGACCACGATCAGGAACCTGCTCGCCGAACCGGGGCGCAGCCGCGTGGATATAGCGCTGACCGGCGGGACCGACGGCAATCGCGTGCTGCGCGCGATCGGCACCGACCCGCTGGCCGATGACCTGGACGCCTCGCGCGTGCACATCTGGTGGGGCGACGAGCGGTTCGTGCCCGAGGACAGCGACGACCGCAACGCCAAGCAGGCGCGGCGGTTCCTGAACATCCTGGTGGAGCGCGGGCTGATGCCGGAGGAGAACATCCACGAGATGCCCGCTGACACGCGCGACGCCGCACAGATCGCCGCAGCCACCGACGAGGAGAACGATGCGGTGCTGGCCGATGCGGCCGCCGCCTACCAAAAGGAGCTGATCGAGCAGCTGGGGGAGGAGCCGACGCTGGACATCGCGTTGTTCGGCGTCGGCCCGGATGCGCATTTCGCGTCGCTGTTCCCCGGCCGGCCTGAAGTGCTGATCGACGACCTGCATGTGCTGGTCGCCGGCGTGCGCGATTCGCCGAAGCCGCCGCCGCTGCGCGTGACGCTCACCGTTCCCATGATCGCCCGTTCGCGGCACACGTGGGTGTTCGCGTCCGGGGAGCGCAAGGCCGATGCGGTCGCCGCCGCCTTCGCCCAGCCGCGCAATCCGCAGGCCCCGAGCTCCTTCGCCGACGGCGAGGAACTCGTCTGGTACATCGACCAGGACGCCGCCAGCAAGCTGTGAGGTTTGTCTCGGCTATCGGATAGTTCGGTATCTGAAGCTTGTTATTTCGGATAACGAGACAATTCGAGGATTCCGTGGTACGAGACGGCAAAGATGCATGCTCTTGCCGTTTCGTGCCGCGTCTCCCGTCGTGAAATCAGATCTGATTGGTGTTCATCATGGCATGATGATTGAGTCCGGTCTGTCAATCATGGCGATGCGGTTCGACGATCGTACTGGACAATCCGGTCGTATTGCGAATTTCGTTCACTCCGACCGAGGGTTCATTGCGTGCCCGGGGTGCGGTCCGGCATGCGAATGGGATGCAGCGCAAGAAGCGCGCAGGGTTGCGACGCCGGCGCGTGTACAACTCCCGCGAAATGTCATAATGCGCGCGTTGTACGGGGCGGAATCTGTACAACAGCCGTTGAAAACGATTGCGCCCACTGTTGTACACCGACGGAGTTCCTGGAAACGTTGGAATTCCAACGAAATGAGGAATGGTATGCGAGGTCTCTCGGGACGCTGTATGTACAACTGCTGCGTTTGCCTACAATGCGCGCGTTGTACAGGAGGATATGCACCGCCGGCGGTGACTGGGCGTTGATTGGTGATGTTGGGATGCGGCTGGTTGCGATTACTGTGCGCGAAAAACGTCTGTGTGAAAAATGGGAACCACACGATATGAATGGTGTGCCGATGAAACACGATGGCGCAGACGCCCCTAGGGGAGCCTGCGCCATCATTCGTATGGTTCGCGTTCGATCTGCGAGCGGTAGGGAGGGGCTTGTGGTGAGGCTCGGTGTTTGCTTATGACCAGGCTCGCCTTCGGCCCCTACGATTGGGGTCTCGCTTCGCGAGGCTCGGTGTTTCCTCGCGGCTGTCACCGGAAATCACGCAATGATTTCCTCACGGCCAGGCTCAGCCCACAACGTGTGGAAGGCGCCGGGCATGTCGGTGCGCTGGTAGGTGTGGGCGCCGAAGTAGTCGCGCTGGCCCTGGATCAGGGCGGCGGGCAGGCGCGGGGAGCGCAGGCCGTCGAAGTACTCCAGCGAGGAGGCGAACACCGGCACCGGGATGCCGAATGTAATCGCCCGGGAGACCACGCGGCGCCACGAGCGCTCGGCGGTCTCGATCGCGTCCTTGAAGTACGGGGCGAACAGCAGAGACACGTTGGCTTCGCCGTTCTCGAACGCGTCGGAGATGCGGTTCAGGAACTTTGCACGGATGATGCAGCCACCGCGCCAGATGCGCGCCACCGCAGCCAGATCGATCTTCCAGTCATACATCTTGGCGGCTTCGGTGATCTCGTTGAAGCCCTGGGCGTACGCGACGATCTTCGAAGCGTACAGCGCCTCGCGGATGTCATTGATGAACGCGACCTTGTCTTCCTCGGCCATCGGCACCACGCCGGACGGTCCCTCGAAGTCCTGCTTCTGGGCTTCGGCGCGAAGCTCGGCCTGCCCGGACAGTCCTCGCGCGAACACGGCCTCGGCGATACCGGTCACCGGCACGGCCAGATCAAGCGCCGACTGCACGGTCCACGTGCCGGTGCCCTTCATGCCCGCGTGATCCACGATCACGTCGACCAGCGGCTTGCCGGTCTTCTTGTCGACTTGATGCAGCACGTCGGCGGTGATCTCGATCAGGTAGGACTCCAGCTCGGTCTTGTTCCACTCCTCGAACACGTCGCCGATCTCGGCCGGCGTCATACCGAGCGCGCGACGCATCAGGTCGTAGCTCTCGGAGATGAGCTGCATGTCGGAGTATTCGATGCCGTTGTGCACCATCTTCACGAAATGGCCAGCGCCGTTCTCGCCGATATGCGTCACGCACGGCTCACCCTCGGCCTTCGCCGCGATGGACTCGAAGATCGGCTTGAGCGTCTTCCAGGACTCCTCGCTGCCGCCGGGCATCATCGAGGGTCCGAGCAGGGCGCCTTCCTCGCCGCCGGACACGCCGCAGCCGACGAAGTGCAGTCCGCGGGCGCTGATCGCCTTCTCGCGGCGGATCGTATCGGGGAAGTGCGCGTTGCCGGCGTCGACGATGATGTCGCCCGGCTCCATCAGATCGGCCAGCTGGTCGATCATCGCGTCGGTCGGCTCGCCCGCCTTGACCATGATGATCGCGGTGCGCGGCTTCTTCAGCGATGCCACGAATTCCTCCATCGTCTTCGCGGGGAAGAACTCGCCCTCGCTGCCATGCTCGGTGATGAGTTTCTCGGTACGCGAATAGTGACGGTTGAACACCGCCACCTTGTTGCCGTGACGGGCGAGATTGCGGGCGAGGCTCGCTCCCATTGCGGCCAGTCCGACGACACCGACGTTTGCTTCAGCGGTCATGCTGTTTCCTTCCGACGAGGATAGGGTTGTGTTCGTTACCAGTGTATGAAGAACGCTCTACGTGGGTGGCGTCCGTTTCACCGTCGGCATGGAAATGTCGCCGCGCCGGTCGTGCCTTGCCTCATACGATGCGGCGGTCGGCTGCCCAGCGGGTCAGTTCAGTGCGGTTGGACAGCTGCAATTTGCGCAGCACGTTTGACATGTGGGTCTCCACGGTCTTGATGGAGATGAACAATTCGGCGGCGACCTCTTTGTATGTGTATCCGCGGGCGATCAGGCGCATGACCTCCTGCTCGCGGCCTGACAGCAGGTCCAGCTCCTCGTCGCGGCCCTGCACGCCGCCGGCCCCGTCCATCGGCGCCCCCTGGAAGGCGGACAGCACGAATCCGGCCAGTTTCGGCGAGAACACCGCATACCCTTCGTGCACCTGCTTGATGGATGAGATCAGATCGTCGCCGGTGATGGTTTTGGTAACGTATCCGCGTGCGCCGGCACGAATCACCGAGCCGACGTCCTGCGGCGAATCCGACACCGACAGCGCCAGGAACGCGGAAGCGGGGGAGAGCGGCTGCGATTTGGCGAGGATCTCCGCGCCTCCTCCTCCCTCGCCGCCGGGTACGTGCACGTCGAGCAGCACCACGTCCGGTCTGATGTCGGCGATCATCGCGATCGAGCCTTCCACGTCGGCGGCCTGCCCGACGATGTGGAAGTACGGCTGCAGCGTGGCGATGACACCGGCGCGGAACATCTCATGGTCGTCGACGACGGCCACGCGAATCGGCGTCGCCGCAGCTTCGCGGGGAGTGGTATCCGTATCAGTGGCTCTGCCGGACTCCACGTCGTTGCACTCCACGCTGCCGAACTCACCGGCCGCCCCTTGCCTCACATCCGCTCCTGATGTCGGTCCGATGCTTGTGCTGTCTGCCTGACCCATATGCTTCACCTGTCGAATCATGTTTCCCTCTGCGTGCGTGTGTATGATGCCGCGCCGGATGGCGGTCGTCCATGCTGCCCGCCGGCGTTCGTGGCATCGCCCCGCTGGTTCGGTTGCCGTCCGCCTGCGACCGGCATGTGCATGCGCACCTCGGTGCCCCAATGCGGCCTCGATACGATCTCCACTGTACCGCCCCGTCGTCGGATCCGCCCGATGATCGACTCGCGGATGCCGAGCCGGCCCTCGGGAATCGCGTTCACGTCGAACCCATCGCCATGATCGCGCACGAAGACCTCAACCTTGTCGGCGCCGGCCTCGCAATACACGGAGATGGGCTCGCCGCCATGCGTCACGGCGTTGATGAGCGCCTGCTGCGTGGCATCGAGCAGCGCGTCGGTCTGGGCACTGGGCCTCGCGTCGCCCACGGTCACCACTTCGATCGGTTTGCCGTGCTCGTCTTCCGTCTGCGCGGCGATGGCCTTCAGCCCGGCGCTGACCGAACGGTCCGATGTGGTGCGTTCCTGATACAGCCATTCGCGCAGTTCGCGCTCCTGCTGCCGGGCGAGCGAGAACACGGTCTGCGGGTCGTCGCTGTGCAGCTGGATCAGGGCGAGCGTCTGCAGCACGCCATCGTGCAGGTGCGCGGTCATGTCGGCACGTTCCTCTTCACGCTCCTTGAGTGCGCGCTCGGTGGATAGGGAGCGGATGAGCGTGCTCACCCAAGGCACGATCGCCAGAGCCGTGCCGGCCAGCAGTACGAACCCGCCGATGATGATGCGGCGAGGGGACGCGCCCCACCCCGGAACCGTGCTGGTGAACACGAAGATCGCATAGCCGACGAACAGAAGCACGATGCCGCCAAGCATCGATGGCAGTTTGCCCTCGTCCGCGTCGAACCGCGACCATGCCAGTCCGAGGCCGCCGACGGCGACGGCCAGCGGCACGATCAGCTCCCGTCCGCCGGCAAACGACAGCAGCACGCTTATGGCGATGAACACCAGACCGGCCAATGCCACCAGTGAAGGTTTCGGGGCGCGGCGCAGAGCCGCCGCCAGTCCCTCCGAGGAGTCGTCGGCGTCGCTGCGTCCACTGTCACCCGCGGTGCCGGCGTATGCCGCATTGCCGCGGGAGAGCGGCTCGGCGAAACCTGTCGAGGCCGCATCCGACATGGCCTGCGCGGCGGCGACGGGATCGCCGACCGGCATGAACATCCACAGGAACACGTATGCGATGACGCCGGCCCCGAACGCGAGAGCGGCCGCGGCGAACGCGAGTCGCACCAGCCATACGGGCGCTCCCAGATGTAGGCTCACGCCACGGCACACGCCGACGAGGACGCGCCCGTTCCGCGGGCGCATCAATGGTAGGCTCGGCGCGGCGGACGGCGGTTGGGCGCGGCGGGCCTGCCATTGCGTCCGACGGGGCGCGTGCGGCTGCCGGTACGGGTTGTTCGGCTGGGTCATGGTTCCATTGTGCGCCTCCGGGGAAGACGACATGGGGCATAACGCCCCGGTTCAGGGAACAATCAGGGTGTCCCCCGATGCGTGCGGCGGCCGGTTGCTGCTGTAATGGAAGCATGAACGATACAACGTATGCCTATGACGCGGGTGGCGCCGCCGGCCCCGGCACGAATGGTTCGGATTCGTACGGTTCAAATCCGTACGGTTCTCCTGCGCCCGGACCCCAGCCGAAGCCGAAGCGGCAGAGCGACCGGTTCTTCTCGTGGATCCGCGGCAGCGCGATGGAGCGCGGCGACGACCGGTGGATCGCCGGCGTGTGCAGCGCCATCGCGCAGCGCGTGGGATGGAGCCCGACTCTGGTGCGGGCACTGGTGCTGGCGAGCGTGGTGCTATGCGGATTCGGTTTGGCGCTGTACGCCATCGCATGGGCGCTGCTGCCCGATGCGCGGGATGGCCGTATCCTCGGCGAGGAGCTGATCGACGGGCGCTGGGATTGGAACATGCTTGGCGTGATAATCATGATGATGCTGGCGGTCGCCGTCCCCGGTGCCGGTCTCGCGGCGGCCCTGTGCGCGGCGCTGGTGCTGTGGGCCCTGGTGCAGAACGCCAACCGGCGGCATGGCGGATACGGGTCGGGCAGCGGCGTCAGCAGTGCCAGCGGTACCGGCGATTCTGAGAACGGCTCATACCGGCGCGGATGGCCGGCCTCGTCATACGCCTATGATGGTGCGGACACGGGAGAGCAGGCGGCCGATGCCGGCACGGCTGGCTCATCAGGGCCCGCCGCGCCGGAAACCGCGGGAAGTGCAGCGGAGTCCTCCGTAGCGTCGGTGCGTCAGCCGTTCCAGCAGCCCGCTCCGGGATACGGCTTCGGCCAGCCCCATACCGCCGATCGGCCCGCACGTCCTCCCATGCCGTACCCGTCGTCTCCGTATCGCCCATCGGCGGGGCCTCTTCCGCCGAAATACGAGCGCCGCAAGCCGGCCGGTTTCGCCATCGTCATCGGCATGATCGGGCTGATGCTCGTCTCCAGTGCGGTTCTGATGCTGGCAAACGACAACTCATCCATCGAATCGATGACCCGTGTGCTCACGCTGTGGATTGGCGGCGTCTGCCTGGCTCTGGGTGCTGTCATAACGGTGCTTGGCCTGATGGGACGCCGCTCCGGAGGCCTGATTCCGCTCGCCTGGACCGCCGCGTTCGTCGCGGTCTGCGTACTGGGCGTCAACGTCGCTTACAGCTATACGGTGGATGCCATGCAGTCCGAAGGCGGCACGCTGGTCAATGTTCACGGAGTCACGAAATATGGCGCCACCGATCAGCAGATCGCCCGATTGCAACAGGGCGTGCGGTTCGTCGGCACGAATTACGGCGACGACCGCGTCAGCATAGATCTGACGCGAGATGGCGTGCCCGGCACCAGCCCCCACAAGGTGACGGATGTCGACGGAAAGGTCAGGCAATCGACGTGTCCGGTCGGGGACCTGCGCATCTCGGCCTATCGGGCCCGGGTGATTCTGACTTTGCCGCAAGGATGCAGCTTTGCGTTCGGCAAGCGCAGCGACGGGTATCGGCTCGTCGGTTCTATCGGAGGCCGGTATACGATCACCAGAAACCAGTGGGGATACGATTTCCTGCGCCTGGACAACACGTTCTCGGGCCGTTCCGGTGAGAAGCCGGCGTGCGACGGCGGCGCATCCAACCTCGATTACAGCACCATTCCCGAAGGCGGGCCCGAACTGATCATCAACGTGCCGTACACCATCGAGGGGAAAGTGGCCGTCCGTTATGTCGATGACAGCGGCGGATGCTCATCCGATGACGCCCTGTGAGCACTGCGGACGGAATGATACAAGGAGCACATCATGAATGACGATCACGATATGACACGGCATCTTCCGAATGCCGAGGCGATGCCTGCGGATTTCGAGCAGACCGAGGCTTTGCCGACACTGGTCGGCGGCGTGTCCGAACAGGCTTCTGCCGTCACGCAGGCGTTGCCGGTCGAGCCGACACAGACGCTGCCGGTTGCCGAGACAGAGGCGATGCCGGTAGAAAAGGTCGCGGTGCCGCAGACCGAGACCAAGTCGTTGCCGGTTGACTCCGCGTCGACCGAGAAGTTGTCTGCCGAACCACTTGCGGCCGGGGCGGTTTCGGACGAATCGGCGGCCCCCGTGGATGACGGCCAGACCGAGACCGAGCCTGCCGCCGACGCATTCGGGAGTCCCGCCGCCGCTTCCGATCAGCGAACCGGCGATGTTCCGGCCGGAGCCACAACGGCCGGCGATGTTCCTGACAAAGGGCAGCCTCTTGCCGCCGCGCCATCCACAGGCGCGGGCGCCACGCAACAGCCTGATGCCGCCACGGCCTTCGCCGCGGGTGATACAGAGCAGCCCGGTCCGGCACCTCAGCAGATTCCGCTGTACAGCACGCAGCCCCCGCGAGAGCATGACGGATACGGACCGAACCGCCCGGATGCGGGTCCTGCATACGCCGCTCCGGCCGGTCCCTGGGCCCAGCCGGGCGCGGGCTCCAATTACGTGCAAGTGCCGCGGGACGTGCCGGTGCGTCCGGTCATCCGCAAGACAGGGCCGAGCGCCGCCACACTGACATTGGGTGTGTTCATGCTGCTGGTCGGCGCGGTGGCGATCCTGTTCGGAGTGAGGTTCCCCAATGGCGTGCTCGCATGGTTCGATATGGATCCCCGCGTGATGTTCGCCATCGGGTGCGCGGTGGTCGGCGGGGCGCTGATCCTGATCGCCATCATCTGGTCTCTGGCAAAGATAGCGCGCAACGCGCGAACGCCCCATGACGAGTGACATATCGATCGGTGCCTTGCCGGCGGCCCTGCCGGCAAGGCACCGATTCCCGCATCAGCCCTGTGCGGCCTCCGCTTCGGCGAGATCGGCGAAACCAGCGAGGGCGACGGTGTGGGCGATCGTCTCCTCGGTCAGGTTCCGACCCTTCCGGAGCAGATCGTCGACGAAACGCCGGTACAGGGCCATCGTGCGTTCCGAGTAGGTGCCGAGCTCCCCGCGCAGATATGTTTCGAACGACGTGGATTGCGCGGTGTCCTCCGCGGTGCGCAGCACGCGCATGGCCCGGCCGAGTTTCGGGTAGCGGGCGCGGAAGTCCTCGGCCCACGCCACCTGCGTTGCGATGACATGCTCCTGCGTCGCGATACGTTCGTCGCTCAACCGGGGTATGTACGGTTCGATGTTGTCATGGAAATCCTGCGGTGCCGTGGACTCCATCATGCGACCGTACTTCTCCGTGACCAGATTGCGCCCGACGCGCTCGGCCTCGACCAGATCGGCCAGATAACTGTCCAGCAGCGGATCGGTCCATGTCATGAACTGGCTCGTGCGCATCTGCCGGAACACCGGCCAATTGCCTTGGCAGGCGGCCCGCCCGCCCTCGTTGTTCGTGCGCTGGAACTGATCCCATTCATGACGCACTATCCGCTCGATCAGCTGGTCGCTCATCCGCCGTCTCTTTCCCGTTGTCCGTTATCGTCGTTGCCGCCGTCATCTCCCGTGCCGGTCACGCCCTGTCACAGGGAATGCAGACAAGCCGCGTCGCTGGCGATGTGCTCCTCGACATATGGCCGTTGCCACTCCAGGAACGTCTCGTCGCTGCCGGTCAGTCCCTCTCGGCGCAGCTCGGCCACGACCTCGGCGCAGACGTGCTCGATGGTCTGGGATATCTTCTCGGCGACCGGTGCCGACCCCTTGCCGCCCTCGCCGAAACCGGCACCGCCATAGCAGGCGGCGGAGCTCAGTCGCAGCAGCGTCTCCAGCTGCCCGCACACATCGGCGAGCCTCGCCGCCATGCGGGACGACAGCCGCCGAAGCGCGGCGAACCGCCACTTGTAATACGGCAGGTATCCCACGGTGATCGGATTGTTGAGCAGGAACACCAGTGATGCCGCCGCCTGCACGAACTCGCCGATCGACAGCCAGGCGGCCGCACCGTCGCCGCGCGCGATCATGCGCGGCACATTGTATTGCCCGGCCTGCGCCATCATGCCCAGACGCTTGGATATCAGCGCCAGCCGCACGTCCTCCGGCATGGTCTTGAACCCCTGCCGGGTGTCGAGGAACTTGCCCAACGGGTCGGCGAACACCTCGCCGTTGGTGGCGGCGGCAAGCGTCGCCTCATCCAGCATCAGCCACTTGTGCGGGTTGTTGGTGCTTGGCGCCTGACGGTATCCGGTGATCGACTCGAAGAAATCGCCGATGCGGAACACTCCGTCGCGCCTGCCTGCACCCTGAGCCCTGGCGGTGGACTCGCGCGGGCCGTATCCCATGAACGATTGGGGGAGCGCCTCGTAATCGGCCTGAAGGCGCTCGCCGATCGCCGCATAATCCTCGTCGGTGAGCCATAGACAGAAGCGTGGGCCGAAATCATGGTCTCGCGAGAGATCGTCATCGAACCCGTAGCATTCCGATCCGTGGCCCACCAGTCCCGCCGCGATGCGCCCCTGATATTCCGGGTATTTGTCGGCGATGAGCGGTTTGCCATAGGCGTTCCAGCATTCGCGTGCCAGCTTGAGGCCGCATATGGGTGAGGTGCCGGTGGGTGAGGCGGTAGCGGACGGAACGGCGGCGGATGGGGTGCCGGCGGGTGCTGTGCCGGGCGTGCCGGAACCATTCCCACCTGCGCTCGCATCCTGTGAAACATCCTGTGAAACATCCTGTGAAACATTCGCGGGGGCATGCTCGGAGGCCTCGTGTTCGGCCTGCCGCAGGTTGTTCTCGGTGATGCGGTAATAATCAGTGTCCTTGCCGTAGCATTCCTCGATGACCTGCAGGGCCTGGCAGTACAGGTTCACCGCCTGCCCGTAATCATGCTGGTGGAAACGCACCTGCGCGTAGCCGGCCAGCGCCGAAGCGTAATGGGCGCTGTGCTCAAGATGACCGTTGCGGTAGATCTCCAACGCCTTCGCCGCATGCCAGCTCGCGGCGGACAGCTTGTCTTCGGCGAGCAGCGTCAACGCCAGATTCGTGTGCGTCGAGGCCACGTCGAGGTCGGTTTCGGCATCCGGGCTCGACGATTCCAGTATGCGCAGGGCTTCGCCCAGCTCCACCTCGGCCTGATGCGTTTTCCCGGTCTCGCTGTACAGCATCGACAGGTTGTTGTGCAGGGCGGCGAGTCGCCGGTCGCTGGGGGCGAGCGTGCGCTCGCTGGACGCCTGCGCCTGCTTGTACAGATCCTCGGACTGGTCGTACTGGCCGGCCGCCCGCATGGCGGTGGCCGCATTGATCAGGGTGGTCGTCCATGCCTCGGTGCCCGTGATGCCCATACGGGTCGCGAGCTCCAGCGCCCGTTGCACGATCCACTGGTTCTCCTTGTGTCGGCCTTGCGAGCGGTAGAACCCCATCGTCTCGTTCAGCACGGTGAGCAGCCCGGCGTCATCGCCGGCGTTCTCCGCGTCGATCATGGCCTGCTCCAGGTACGGCCCTGCCTTGGCAGCGGCGTGCGCGTCGAAGATCGCGTCGAGCCCGGCGAGGAACCGTTGCGTGTCAAAAGGCTGCTCGGAAGGTCGGGGCTCGTCCCCGGCTTGGTCCGGTGCCGCGTCATCGTCGAACGCGGCCATCAGCTTCGCCATCAGTGCATCATCGTTCATGTCATCTCCTTGCCATGAAACCGGTTTCTACCAGTCTAGGAAGCCTTGGTGATGACGTTTTCGGCGTGTGATGTGAGTTATATAACAAACCCCGCTCTCAAAACTCGCAGATATACCGGTGATTCAGCGAAATTCCACTTGTATCTGCGAGTTTTGAGAGCTATATCCCGCGAAACTCACACCGTGATCTCGCGCATACGCTCCAGCGCGTCGGTGTGCGTCTCGTGACGCATGGAGTATATGGTCAGCAGCGCCACCGCGATGACCGCCAACGGCACGCCGCCCAATGCGGTGAAGTGGTAGTTCATGCCTGACAAGTTCAGCATGCCGCCGCCGACCATCGAGCCGACCGCGTTGCCGAAGTTGAACGCCACCTGCACGGCCGCGCCGGCCAGCAGCTCGCCGCCGCCCTTGCCGGATTCGGTCATCAGCAGCTGCTGTGGGGCGGAGATGAAGAACAGGCCGAACGCGATCCAGAACGTGAAGATGGCGGCGCTCACATGGTTGCCGGGCACCAGGAACACCAGCAGCAGGCCGACGCCGGAGATCGCCTGCCCGAGGGCTGCGGTTCCCGCGTGACGCCAGTTGTCGGTGATACGCCCGCCGATGATGCCGCCGACCACCATGCCGAATCCGGCGAGCATCATCAGGAACGGCACCATGTCGCTGTCGTATCCGCCGGTCTTCTGCAGCCACGGCGACACGTAGCTCCACCAGCAGAACACGCCGGCGTTGCCGGTGAACACCGCGCCCAGAATCAGCCACGGTCCAGGCTTTCGGAGGAACCTGAACTGGCCGGCCAGACCGACGTCCTTCACCGGCGCGATGGCGGGAACCCAGGCAAGCGCGAGGAACACGGTCATCGCGGCCCAGGCGCTGAGCACGATGAACGCAAGCCTCCATGACAGGAACTCCGACATCAGCGTGCCGGCCGGCACGCCGATCATGTTGGCGACGGTCTGACCGGTGACCATGGCGGAGACGGCCTGCGCCTCCTTGCCCTTGTCGGCCACGGTCTTGGCGATCAGCGTGGCAGTGCCGAAGAACGCGCCGTGAGGCAGTCCCGAGATGAAACGGGCAGCCAGCAGCATGGGCGCATTGACGGAGAACGCCGACAGGACGTTGCCGACGAAGGCGATCACCATGAACATGATGATCAGCTGCTTCGGCGGGATCTTGCGCCCGAACACCAGGATCAGCGTGCCGATGCACACGCCGATCGCATAGGCGGAAATGAAATGGCCGGCGGTCGGGATATCGACGTGCATCGCCTCGGCGGTCTGGGGCAGGATGCCCATCATCACGAATTCGGCCGCGCCGAGGATGAACGCGCCGGAAGCCAAGGCAAGCAGGCTTTTCTTCATGGTTCCCTCTTCATCACATCTCGCGGGCGTGCCCGCGCGTGGGTGTCGTTTGTTGTGATTGTCGCTGATGGTTGTGGTGGTCCCGCAGTGTGAGACTGCGGGAGCTGCCAAGCCACCAGTAAGAAGAAGGCCAGACCGCTGATGCGATCTGGCCTTCATGTTGTCGGGCTGGCGGGATTTGAACCCGCGGCCTCTTCGTCCCGAACGAAGCGCGCTACCAAGCTGCGCTACAGCCCGTTTTGGCAACGCAGGCTATAATACAACGAAATCCCGGACAAGCCAAACCGGCGTGGCGTGGCATCCTGAAAACCGCGGAATATCAACGGACTCTCGGCGTGTATCGCCATCTCATTACACTGTGACATTATGAGTCAGACGCAAGAAACCCCCGAATCCCTGAACGACGACGAGACGGCGCCCGCTGTTCCCGTCATGACCACGGTCGAACGTGCCGAGATGCTGCTGCGACAGGACGCAGCCATCCGCGACCGCATCGGCGCCGGCGCAACTTTGGACGAGGCCGTCGATCCCTCCAACAAGGAGTTCGGCCCGCTCGCGCACCCCGAGCAGGTGCAGATGCGCGTCGCCAAGCGCGCGATGATGCTTGAGGCCGGCATGCAGCCCTACCCGGTGCACCTCGACGTGACCGACACCATCGAGGCCGTGCGCGCCAAGTATGACGGCAAGCTTGAAGCCGGTCAGGAGACCGAGGACGTGGTCGGCATCGCCGGGCGCGTCCTGTTTCTGCGCAACGGCGGCGGCCTGTGCTTCGTGCAGCTGTCGGCCGGCGACGGCACGAAGATCCAGGGCATGATCTCCAAGAAGGAGATCGGCGCTGACTCGCTCAAGCAGTTCAAGCAGCTTGTGGACCTCGGCGACCACCTGTACCTGCGCGGCCGCGTGATCGCGTCCAAGACCGGCGAGCTGTCGGTGTTCGCCACCGAATGGGCCATCGCGTCCAAGGCGCTGCAGCCGCTGCCCGCCCTGCACAAGGACCTGAACGACGACACGCGCACGCGCAAGCCGTACATCGGCATGATCGCCGATGAGAAGGTGCGCAACATGGTGCGCAACCGGTCCAAGGCCGTCGCCTCGCTGCGCCGCACGTTCGATGACCACGACTTCCTTGAGGTCGAGACGCCGATGCTGCAGACTATCCACGGCGGTGCCGCCGCCCGTCCGTTCACCACGCACATGAACGCCTTCGACCTGGACCTTTATCTGCGCATCGCGCCGGAACTGTTCCTCAAGCGCTGCCTCGTGGGCGGCATCGACCGCGTGTTCGAGATCAACCGCGACTTCCGCAACGAGGGCGTCGACGCCACGCATGCCCCCGAGTTCACGATGGTCGAGGCCTACCAGGCGTACGGCACCTACGACACCATCGGTCAGCTGGTCAAGGAGCTCGTGCAGAAGACCGCGATGGACGTGTTCGGCTCCCATAAGGTCACGCTGCTCGACGGCACCGAATACGATTTCGGCGGCAACTGGAAGACCATCAGCATGTATGATTCGCTCTCCGAGGCGCTCGGCGAAGAGATCGTGCCGAACGGCGGGCCGGACAACCCCGGCACTTCCGTGGAGCATCTGGGCGAGATCGCCGACAAGCTCGGCGTGGAGCGTGACGACGTTGAGAACCACGGCAAGCTCGTCGAGCACCTGTGGGAGCACTTCTACGAGGACAAGCTATACGAGCCGACCTTCGTGCGCGACTTCCCGGTCGAGACCTCCCCGCTGGTCAAGGGCCACCGCAACAAGGCCGGCGTGGTGGAGAAGTGGGACCTCTACGTGCGCGGCTTCGAGCTGGCCACCGGCTACTCCGAGCTCAACGACCCGATCGTGCAGCGCGAGCGTTTCGTGGCCCAGGCCAAGGACGCGCTGGCCGGCGACGAGGAGGCCTGCGACATCGACGAGGACTTCTTGGAGGCCCTCGGCGTGGGCATGCCCCCGGCGGGCGGCATGGGCATGGGCATCGACCGACTGCTCATCGCCCTGACCGGTGCCACGATCCGCGAGACCATCACCTTCCCTCTGGTCAAGCCGCTGGCGTTGCAGTAAACGTGCGGCGGGCCGCTGCCGGCCTTGCGTGCGGACTGCGGGCGATGACCGATTGAAACGATATGGCGGGGCTCCACGCGTGTGTGCGTGGAGCCCCGCCTGTTCATGTATCGATGCTGTGCCGACAGCCCCCCCCCGCCAGCGGGGCGTGCTGATGTCGGCGGATGATCATGACGACATATCCACGGAATCCGTGAAAGGCACGTACACTGGACTGTATGACTGTGAAACTGTGGATATCCGGCGCACGCCCGAAAACCTTGACGACCTCCCTGTCCTCCGTGGCGGTGGGCGCATGCTGCGCGTATCCGGTGATCGTGGGCGATCTCAACTGCGCGCAGACCCGGTCCGACACGTCGCAATGCGCGGCGGTCACCGCCGATGCGCAGGCGATGATGTCTCGGTTCTGGCTCGTCACGCTGCTGTGCGTGTGCGTGGGCGTGTTACTGCAGATCGCGGTGAACTACGCCAATGACTATTCCGATGGCATCCGCGGTGTCGATGAGGGCCGCGGTGGCAGTGAGAAGAAGACCAAGAAGCCCATGCGGCTGACCGCGTCCGGCCTGGTTCCGGCGAAGCATGTACTCGTCGCCGCCGTGGTGAGCGCTCTGCTGGCCTGCGTGTGCGGCCTCGTCGCCGTCGTCCTGTCACAGGCGTGGTGGCTGCTGCTGGTCGGCGTGCTTTGCCTGCTGGCCGGCTGGTTCTACACCGGAGGCAAGCATCCATACGGATATGCGGGATTCGGCGAACTCTCGGTGTTCCTGTTCTTCGGTTTGGCCGCCGTGCTTGGCACGCAGTATGCGCTGAGCGGTTCGGTCAGCGTGCTCGGCGTGTTGTGCGCGGTTGTCGCGGGGCTGTTGTCATGCCAGATACTGATGGTGAACAACCTGCGTGACATCAACGAGGATCGCCGGCATGGCAAGCGCACGCTCGCAGTGCGCATGGGGGAGCGTGGCGCCCGCGTGATGCTGGGCGTCTGCTGCGTCGTCGCATGGGCGATCGGCGTGTGGGTGGTGATGCTGCTGTGGACGCCGTGGGGCGGCATCCTCATGCTGTCCGGCATCGGCGTGCCGTGGCGCATGGTGACCAGCACGGGCCGTAAGGAATTCCGCAAAGCGCTGTCGGACGCCTGCTTCCAGCCCCCGTTCTTCGCCGTCATCCTGCTGATTTCGCTGATGGTGTGAGTATTCCTGCGCAAGCGTTCGGCGAAACGGTGGACAAAGGCTCGAATTTGGCCGGGCTGAGCGGTAGACTGCGAGTTATGACTTACAAACTAGTACTGCTCCGTCACGGACAGAGCGCATGGAACAAGACCAATCAGTTCACCGGCTGGGTGGACGTCCCGCTGACCGAGCAGGGCGAAGCCGAAGCCAAGCGTGGTGGCGAGCTGCTCAAGGAGAAGAACGTCCTGCCGGACATCGTCTTCACCTCCCTGCTGCGTCGTGCCATCAATACCGCCAACATCGCACTGGATGCCGCCGATCGCCTGTGGATTCCGGTTCAGCGTGACTGGCGTCTCAACGAGCGTCACTACGGCGCTCTGCAGGGCAAGAACAAGACCGAGATTCGTCAGGAGTACGGTGACGAGAAGTTCATGCTGTGGCGTCGCTCCTACGCGACCCCGCCGCCCGAGATCGACCCGAACGACCAGTACGCGCAGAACCACGACCCGCGTTACGCCGGTGACCCGGTTCCGGAAGCCGAGTGCCTGGCCAACGTCGTCGAGCGTGTCAAGCCCTACTTCGAGTCCGCCATCGAGCCTGAGCTGCGCGCCGGCAAGACCGTGCTGATCGCCGCCCACGGCAACTCGCTGCGTGCCATCGTCAAGATGCTCGACAACCTGTCCGAGGACGAGATCGCCAAGGTCAACATCCCGACCGCCATCCCGCTGCTCTACGAGCTGGACGAGAACTTCAAGCCGGTCAAGCCGCGTGGCGAGTACCTGGACCCGGAGGCCGCCGCCGCCGGTGCCGCCGCCGTCGCCGCTCAGGGCCAGAAGTGATTCTCTGACCTGGCATTAGCCTGATGCATAGGGCCGTTCCCTCATGGGAGCGGCCCTTTTGCGTATCCGGCCACGCCCCGACGTGTGTGATGTAGGCCGAGGGGGGGCGTCTCCTCGGTATGCGAAACGCTGCTCGGCGTATTCGGCGCCGTGGCACCGGTCGTGGTCGGCGGCATGCTGCGGTTCGTGCCGGGCGGGTTCACGCTGATCGCCGCCGTGGTGTGTGCGCTGGCCACGGCGGGCATGGTCGTGGCCGTCTTCTCGCCGATTCGCACCATTCCCGCTTCCGCTGACTGGGAGCGCGGCGAAGCGTGACTCGTGCGGGGTGTCACGCTGCGAGGGCGCGCGCGGTGACGCAACTCACGCACGGTGACGTCGCGATGGAGTCTATGATCCGGGTTCCAAAGCCGCGCACCGCCCGCCGGGGCATACAAAAACGGCGAGCAGCCGTGGCCGTCTCGCCGTTCATGGGACTCTCCGTGGAGAGAAGTTCAGTTATGGCGGAATGCCGGTGACGGCATCGCCGCGGTCGTCGTCACTCGACGGCGCCGTCCTCGTCGCGCGACGGCTCCTTGCTCGGATCGAAGCCGGACACGATGTACACGACGCGGCGGGAGGCCGACACGGCGTGGTCGCCGAGACGCTCCATGAAGCGGCCGAGCAGCACGACGTCGATCAGCTGCTGACGGCTGCCGGTCCACTTGTCGGACAGAGCCAGGTCGAAGGTCTTGTGGTGCAGCGCGTCGAGCTTGTCGTCGTCGAGGATGATCTCCTCGGCGGTTTTGGCGTCGCGGTCCTGCAGCATGACGACGATGCGGTCGGCGGTCATCGACAGGAACTGCTGCATCTCGGTGAACAGCTCCGTGGCCTCGGCCGGCAGCGCCGGTTCAGGGTAGATGCGGCGTGCAGCTTCGGCGATGTGCTTCGCCAAATCGCCCATGCGCTCGAAGGTCGCGGCGAGCCGCAGCGTCGATACAACGACTCGCAGGTCGGTCGCCACCGGGTTCTGCTTGGCGAGCAGACGGATGCACTGGTCGATGACGCTGGATTCGAGGGCATCGATCTCGATGTCGCCGTCGATGACGCTCTGGGCGGCTTCGACATCCTGCTTCAGCAAGGCGTCTCCGGCCCCGTTGATGGCCTTGCGCACGTCTTGCACCATGCGATCGAGGTCATCGGCAACGGCCTTGAGCTCCTCGTCAAAAATAACGCGCATTGTTGTAGCCTTTCATGCTATGTAGTTGCTCTTGATGGAACCTCTATCAAGTGTAAGCCGCATAAGCTGTGTTTGCCTAGTGCGTGGCGGTCAGGTTCTTGAAATTGTCTCAAAATTCATTGGCTAGTTCACCCGGAATTCACGTTCGCCGCATGTCGCCTCTCGGTGTGAGACAATGGAACCATGCCTCAGTTTCAGCCGTCGGTATGGATTTTTGTAGTTTTCGCGCTATTGGCGCTGGCCGCATTGGCGGGAATCGGCTTTTTCATCGCGGACCGGCTGCAGCCCGTCATCATGAACGCGCTGCGCAGCAATGACCGCTTGCCGTCGTTGCAGTCTCGGCGTCGCAGCGCGCGCCGCCGTCAGGAGGATGACGAGCCGGCCGATGATCTGGATGACTCCACCCAGCTGGTGCTGTCGATGCTCTCGCTGGCGTCGGTCGTGGTGGACGATCAGGACGAGGTGGTCCGTGCCAATCCTGCGGCCTATAGACTCGGCTTGGTGCGTGATGACACGCTGATCGAACCTACGTTGCTTGACGCGGTGCACAAGGTGATGAAGGACGGTTCCCGGTGCTCGTTCGACCTGGAGACTCAGACGCCGGAGCAGTTCATGACGATGAACGGATTCGGTGCCGCGGCTGCCGATGACGGCCTGACCGCAGAGGCCTCGTCTCGGCCGAACTGGCTGAAGGTGACGGTGGGACGCATCGGCGACCATCTGGTGCTCGTGCTGATCAACGATGTCAGCGAGTCGATCCGGTTCGCTCAGATTCGAGACTCGTTCATATCGAACGTCTCCGAACAGCTGCTGCAACCGACCCGCGCGCTGGAGCGGCTGGCCGATTCGTTGGAGAGCGCGGACGTGAGCCACGAGCAGCTGTCGAACCACGCGCGGCAGGTGCGGCATTCCTGCGTGCGGCTCGACCGCATGATCTCTGACCTGCTGATGCTGATTAAGGCTCAGGAGCCGGTGACGGCTTCGGAGGCGAACCGTTGCGACCTGTTCTCGCAGGTTTCCGGGGCCGTGGATGATCTTGCCGGCGCTGCGCGGGATGCCGGGGTGCAGGTGCGGGTCGGCGGCAAGAGCCCCGTGATGATTCACGGGGAGGCCGATCAGATTCGCATGGCCGTGCGCAAGATGGTGGAGAATGCGATCGTGTATTCACACCCAGGCGGGGCGGTCGGCGTCTCCGTCGCCCTGTCTTCGGACGGGAAGAACGCCGTGGTGCGTGTCATCGATCATGGCGAGGGCGTGCCGAAGGCCGATCTGCCCCGTATCTTCGAACGGTTCTACCGCGGTTCCAACCAGAACGAGCGCACGACCGACGGCATCGGTCTGGGATTGGCGATCGTCAAGCATGCGGCGCTCGCCCATCACGGCGATGTGACGGTGTGGAGCGCTCCCGGGCAGGGCAGCACGTTCACGCTGTCGCTGCCGGTGGGGGACTGATACGGCTCAGTTGCCGAGACGCCGGTAATCCCAGCGGTCGAAATGCTCCCATACCAGCATCATGACACCGATGACCAGTCCGGCCGCGCACATGATGAGCAATTGCAGCACATCCAGCCCGCACGCGAGCAGTATCGCACTGACGATCAGCGCGACCGACCACAGCACGCAGCCGATGAGGAACGTCTTGCGCAGGTCGACACGCACCGGTTTCGGTGCCGGCTTGCGTACTTCAGGATTGATGATGGCTGCGAATTTCATACCTATATACCTTAGCGCATGGGATGAATCGGGCGGGTGGCGGTACATACACCGGCACCCGCCCGAGCGTTCAGTCCTTGATGATCGGGCGGCTCTTGCTGCCGCGTCCGTCACAGGTGCTCGACGACGTAATCGATGCACGCGGTGAGCGCGGCCACGTCCGACGGCTCCACCGAGGGGAACACGCCGATGCGCAGCTGGTTGCGCCCGAGCTTGCGGTATCCGGACGTGTCTACGATGCCGTTCTCGCGCAGCGCGGCGATGACCTGTTTGGCGCTGACCGCGTCATCCAGGTCGACGGTGACGACCGCATTGGAGCGCGAGCCCGGGTCGGCGACGAACGGCCGGGCGTATTCGCTGCGCTCCGCCCACTCGTACAGCAGCGCGGCGGACTGCGCGCAACGTGCCGTGGACCAGGCCATGCCGCCATTCTCGTTGAGCCAGCGCACCTGATTCTCCAGCATGATTAGCGTGGCGACCGACGGCGTGTTCAGGGTCTGATCCTTGCGTGCGTTGTCGAGCGCGGAGGTCAGCGAGAGGAACGGCGGAACCCAACGGCGGGAGCCTTCGAGCTTGGCTTCGCCCTCGACCTGCTGCGCACGTGCGATGGCGCGCGGCGACAGCACCGCGATCCACAGGCCGCCGTCGGAGCCGAACGCCTTCTGCGGGGAGAAGTAGTACGCGTCGGTCTGGCTGACATCCACCGGCAACGCGCCGGCAGCGCTGGTGCCATCGACCACGACGATCGCGTTCTGCTCGTCGCTGCCTTCCACGCGCCGCACCGGTGCCGACACGCCGGTGGAGGTCTCGTTGTGCGCCCACGCGTAGGTGTCCACGCCGTCGGTGCGCTCGGGGAGCCGATAGGTGCCCGGCTCTCCCGCGAAGATGACGGGGTCGTCGAGGAAGGGCGCGCTCTGCGCCGACTTGGCGAACTTCGTGCTGAATGAGCCGTATGTGCCGAATGCGGCCTTGCCGACGATGAGCGACGCGCAGGCGATGTCCCAGAAGGCGCTTGCGCCGCCGTTGCCGAGCGCGATCTCATATCCGTCGGGCAGGGAGAAGAACGAGCCGAGTCCTTCACGGATGGAGGCGACCAGGGATTTCACCGGCGTCTGCCGGTGTGAGGTGCCGAGGAGCGTCTTGCCGCCGCGTTCGAGCGCGTCCACCTGCTCGGGGCGGATCTTGCTGGGGCCGGAGCCGAATCGTCCGTCTTCGGGCTTCATTGAGGACGGGATGTTCACGATATTGTCCATATGTTCAACACTAGCCAATGATGCGGATTGATGGGGATCGGCGTTCATGTGTCGGATGCGGTCGGGTTGCCGATGGCCGCACCCCGCGGTAAGCTGGTCAACCGTGATGAACGTGCGGCGTCTTCGGAAGGCCGCATCGCGATGGTATTAAAGGAGCAAAAAGTATGAGGCATGCTGCGCATAAGGCCAATAAGGGTTCCGTTCAGCGCACCAGCCCTTCGGCGTTATTCCGCTCCTCCCGGGGTTCCCACACGGCCAGGGCCGTGCGTGCCGTGCAGGCGGCCAACGGCGATGCCGTGGCGCTCGCCATCGACCCCGTTCTTGCAGCCAAGCTGAACGAGGTCGCCCCGATGACCCGCCGGGCCATCCGCGAGACCGCGAAGGCCGCGCAGCGCAAGTCGTACATGATGTCATCCGCATCCCTTGCGGCTCTGGTCGGCACTGCGGCCACCGCCTTGGCCTTTTCCAATATCCAGCAGTCGTCCAACTCTCGTCTGCTGGCCGACGATCCCGCCACGACGACCACTCAGCTGGCCCGCGTGACCGGTTCGACGGTCTCGCGTTCCGAATCCCGTACCGAGCTCGGCCCCATCGCCTCCGACCAGACCGCAGCCGCGGCCACGAGCGGCGCGGCCGACGCGAAGACGAGCAACACGATCGCCGACGCCAAATCCGTGCAGACCACCAATAACGGCAACTGGGAGCTGAACGACAAGAACTCCGCCATCGACGTGAGCCAGCTGTCCCGCTCCCTGGCGAACAACCCGCAGGTCGCGGTGCTGGTCGACCAGGATGCCGGCAAGCTGCCCGAAGGATTCAACCCGAACCATGCCACGGGCGACAGCGGTCTCGCCTATGCGTTCAGCCAGTGCACGTGGTGGGCATACCTGCGTCGCCATCAGCTCGGCCTGCCCGTCGGATCATATTTCGGCAATGGTCAGGACTGGGCGAACTCCGCTCGTGCGCACGGCTACTGGGTGGACAACACGCCTCGCCACAAGGGCGACGTCATGGTGTTCCGCGCGGGCCAGGAAGGCGCGAGTTCCGTGTATGGCCATGTCGCCATCGTGGAGAGCATCAACGCTGACGGCACGGTCACCGTCTCGGAGTGCGGCGCTTCGCTGAACGGCAAGCCGGCATCCCGCACCCTTTCCAACGTGAACGACTTCCAGTACATCCACTACTGATTTTCGGCGGGTCTTCGGTCCCCGCCAGTGAGATTCATCTCTATTATTCTCCCGGGAGTGTCGCGCCGGTCGTGTGAAGATTGCCGGTTTTCCCGTGATGTCGCCGATATGGCGTGATTTCCTAGCGTGAGTGTTTTCAGGCGAAGATGCATGCCTGTGTGCTACAATCATGCCTCGATGATGATTTGCAAGAAGATTATTTCGACTATCACCGCCGCAGCAGCTGCGGTGGCGTTGTTCACGGTATCGGTGCCTGTCGCCTTGGCCGGTTCCGATAATGCGAGCAGGAAGGCGATTACCTCTTCTCGCTCGTTCCCGAAGATGAACACCGCGCGTAAGGACCTGCTCAAGGAGACCGTATCGGTCAGCTCCGATGACAGCGAAAGCTGGGGCGGTGTGGAATCCCTGAACGTGCCCGAAACCAAGTCCACGGCCGAGAAAAAGGCCGAGGAAGAGGCCAAGAAGGCCGAAGAGGAGCGCAAGGCCGCCGAGAAGGCCGCCGCCGAAGCCGCCCGCCTGCAGGCGGCGGAGGTCAGCCGTTCCCGCGCATCGGCCGCGACCAGCAGCACCAGCTCGTCGTCCGTCTCCAATGACGGTGCGGTCAATGCCCCGGTCAGCGCCAATGGCGCCGGCGTGGTCGCCTACGCCTCCCAGTTCCAGGGCGTGCCCTATGTGTACGGCGGCACCACGCCGTCGGGATTCGACTGCTCGGGCTTCACGCAGTACGTGTACTCCAAGTTCGGCATCAGCCTGCCGCGTATCGACTATCAGCAGCGTGCGTGGGCTCAGGCTCACGGCACGAAGGTCAGCGATCCCCAGCCGGGCGACCTGATGTGGAGATCCGGCCATGTGGGCATCTACGTCGGCAACGGTCTGATGATTCACGCGCCGCGCCCCGGCAAGAGCGTGTCCATCGTGCCCGTATACGCTTCCTTCGAGTACTACCGAATCATCTAAGCCGGTTGCTTCCGGTCGAAGAGTCTTCGAACGATATTTCGCACTGCACAGCGCCTCCATTGGGGCGCTGTCGTGCTTTTTCGACAGGTGATGCGGCGACGATGCCGTGCCCGCTTCCGCTGCGCTGCCGCGCGTTATGACACACCGACGCCAGGAATGTGGCATTGTTCTCAATCGGCAAAATGACTGATGTTCATCCCGCATCCTGACGCGTACGCGGTATTCTAGGAACTATGACCCGATGCGCCGCTGCATCGGTGTTACCTTAAGGAGGTTGCCATGATCAACGAAAAGGCGATTCTGGTTGGGGTGGACGGTTCTCATGCCAGTTACAAGGCCACGTGGTGGGCCGCCAATTTTGCCAAGCATGCGGGATTGACGCTGCAGATCGTATGCGCGTATTCGCTGCCCAGCTACGCCGCAGTGTCGTTCGACGCCACGTACACCGCGATGGGTGATGACAACGCGGCGCACAGCGACGCACAGGAGATTCTTTCCAAGGCCAAGGCCATCGCCGACGAGCAGGGCGTCGAGGCGGCGACGCTGATCGTCACCGGTGACCCAGCGTCCGTGTTCGTCGAGCTGTCGCGCAACTACAATCTCATCGTCATCGGCAATCGCGGCAAGGGCGGACTGGCCGAGCGCCTGCTCGGCACCACCAGCTCGTCGCTGCCCGCGTACGCGTACTGCCCGATCGTCGTCGTGCCCTATACCGACGACGACGGCAACCTGATGCACCTGAACAACACGATCACCAAGGTGGCGGTCGGCTCCGACGAGTCGAAGTGGGGTCTGAAGGCGCTGGACATCGCCGCCTCGTTCGCCAACATGTGGGGTGCCGAACTCGACGTGATCTCCGCCGCGCCGAAGGTGCAGGGCTCGGACGGCGACAAGGCCGTGATGGAATCCTTCATGGAGGATCTTGAGGTACGCATCAAGCCGATCGAGGAGTCCTACCCCGATCTGAAGATCACCCGCACCGTGGTGCCGGGCAACGCCGTGCAGGCGCTGACCAAGGCCAGCTATGACCATGACGTGGTCGTCGTCGGCTCCCGCGGCCGCGGCGGGTTCACCGGCCTGCTGCTGGGCTCCACCAGCCAGGGACTGATCCAGCACGCCGTCGGCCCGGTGTATGTCGTACCCCGCAAGTACGTCGAAGCCGCGGAATCCCGTCTTGACACGGTTCCGAGCTCGCCGGCCGATGTCGAGCCGAAGCCCTTGGAGTCCATCGGCGGTGTCGAGGAGCTGCCGGTGCCGGCCGCGCAGCCGGAGGTCGTCGAGCAGATCGATTCGGCCATCGACCCCGAGCACAAGGCCTGATTCGGCTCTGATGCATGCAGTGGCCCCGCCGGACTCGATGCCCGGCGGGGCCATGATGTTGTTGTGCCGGCGCTCGTGCCGAGGACGCGGTAGCATGAACTCCCCCCGTGCCGTTATATGACAGGGGCGGAGCCCCGCGATGCCTCAGCGGCGAACCGTCACGTCCATGCGCACCGGCGTCTCCTGCACATAGGTGTGCTTGACGGTGCAGCCCTTTTCGATGTGGCGCGTGACACGCTCCTTGAGCTTGTCCGCATCCTCTTCGCTCAGCTTCGCGTCAGTGGCATCCACTACGACCTGCTCGTTGAAGTTGATGTAGGCATCGCTGTCGGCGTCATATGTGCCGTCCACGACGATCCTCGCGCCCTTGCCGTCACCGAGTGTGTGCTCGATGGCGAACTGGCTGGACAGCGCGGCACAGCCCGCCAGCGCGATCTTCATCAGGTCTCCGGGGGTGAACACTCCGCGGCCCTTGCCGAACTTGATGTGAGCGCCGTCATCGCTGAACGCATCCCATGAACCATCCTTGTTGCGCTCGACCCAAAGTCGCTTGCCCATGCGTATCTCCTCGTGTAGTCGTCATGACGCGCCTGCCGCATCACACATACCTCTAATGTAGACCACAATCGTTCGCCATGGGTCGTGATACGCGTTCGGCTGGACGCCCCTCCGGCCCGAGCACGTCTGCTCGATGGGTACTTTGGTCTGATCTGGGTCTGGTTTGGGGTGTCTACCCCCGTCTCGTCCGGCGTTTCATCTCCGAAATCGCCTGTGCATGCCATGTTTCGGCGTCACGCTGTGCGGGTACCGTCACGCTGTGCGGGTTCGCGGCGTGACGGTTTCTTGGAAACCGCTGGAAACACTGGGGTTTGTGGTACCGTCACTGTGTGCGAGGGCGCACACAGTGACGGTACCCGCACAGCGTGACGCTACCGCATCCATCGCACGCTGCCGTCCGTCGTCTCCGCCACTCGCCTCGGGCTGTTAGCCGCTGTCGTTACACTGGGTGGCATGGCTTTGACACCGGAACAACTCGCAGATATCCGCACCCGTATCCCCGCCCGTCCTCACAGTGACGTCCCCACGCCGTACGAGGATTTGGTGCGCCGGATCATGCTCGAAGGCACGCTCAAGTCCGATCGCACCGGCACGGGAACGATATCCCTGTTCGGGCAGCAGATGCGTTTCGACCTGTCAGAAGGATTCCCGCTGCTCACCACCAAGACCGTGTTCTTCAAGGGACTGGCATACGAGCTGCTGTGGTTCCTCAAGGGCAGCAGCAACGTGCGCTGGCTGCAGGAGCACAACGTGCACATCTGGGATGACTGGGCGGACGAGAACGGCGACCTCGGTCCCGTGTACGGTGTGCAGTGGCGCAGCTGGCCCGCGCCGACTCCCGAAGACCCGAATCGCACCATCGACCAGATCGGCAATGTCCTCGACCTGATCCGCAACCACCCCGACTCCCGTCGCATGGTGGTCAGCGCATGGAACCCGGCCGAGGTCGAGAACATGGCGCTGCCGCCCTGCCACGCCCTGTTCCAGTTCTACGTGGCCGACGGGCGGCTCAGCTGCCAGCTGTACCAGCGTTCGTGCGACATGTTCATCGGGGTGCCGTTCAACATCGCTTCGTATTCGCTGCTGACGATGATGATCGCGCAGCAGACCGGCTTGGAACCGGGCGAATTCGTCTGGACCGGCGGCGACTGCCACGTCTACGACAACCACGTCGACCAGGTGCTGGAGCAGCTGTCGCGCGAGCCGTACCCGTATCCGAAGATCGAGATCCGCAAGGCCGATTCGCTGTTCGACTACCAGTACGAGGATTTTACGATCGTCGACTACCGGCACCATCCCACCATCAAGGCGCCGGTCGCGGTCTGAACCGACCGTTACACTATTGTCCCAGTCCGATTCAAGGAGTGAATGAAATGGAGCATGATAGTAGCCGCAACGGCTATCACGAACCGGAGCCCGGGTTCGCCGGGCAGGAGAAAGCCGATGATTGGGGTGATGACTTTCCCAAGACGTTTTCAGTGAACCTGATTTGGGCCGAAGCTGACGACAAAGACGGCCGTCCCGGTGCCATCGGGTTCGACGGCGGCATGCCTTGGCATCTGCCGGAGGATATGAAACGTTTCAAGGAGCTCACCGTCTCTCACCCGGTGATCATGGGACGCAGGACATGGGAGTCACTGAACGTGAAGTACCGTCCGCTGCCCAATCGTGACAACATCGTGGTATCGCACAATCCCCAGTATCTGGCGCTGGGCGCCACGGTCGTCACCGATCTGGATGCGGCGCTCGACATCGCGCGGCAGGAGGCCATTCCCGATGACGGGCTTGACCGCAGCGAGATCTGGGTGATCGGTGGAGCGCAGGTCTTCCAGGAGGCGCTGCCTTTCGCCAGCAAGGCGTTCGTGACGAAGATCCAGACCTCAGTGGACGCAGACACGTATGCGCCCGATATGGATGCTCTGGTCGACGCCGGCCTGTGGGAGGTCGCCGACCCCGGCCATTGGAAGAGAACGCAGAAGGACGACAGCGGAATCAAGCGGTACCGCTTCGTCACCTATCGCAAGATCGGCTGAATCGCCGCGCGCGCAAGTTCACCGGGCGCCTTACGCACAGGCGCCCATCGGAAACCATCAGGAGCCATCATGACACAGCAGCACCCATACACCGTGATGACCGTGTGCACGGGCAACATCTGCCGCTCGCCCATGGCGGAGATCATCCTTCGCGCCGAATTCGAGTCGCGTGGGATAGGGGAGGACCGCGTGCGCGTCCTGTCCAGCGGCGTGAGCGACGAGGAGTACGGCCATCCTATCGACCCGCGCGCCGTGCGCGTGCTGCGGGCCGACGGGTATGAGATCCCCACGCATCATTTCGCCCATCGCGTCACGCGCGAGGAGATCGAGGAAACCGACCTGTTCCTGCCGATGACGGCCTCGCATATGCGCGCACTGCTGCGGCAGCTGCCGTCCTCCAAGCGCGCCGAAGTGCACATGTACCGCAGTTTCGACCCGAACCTGCCCAAGCCGGCGGCCGGCCGCGAGGACTCCATCGACCTGGTGGATCCCTGGTATGGCGGGCCCCACGAGTTCCAGGTGGCCATCGGCCAGATTCAGGAGGTCGCGCCGTACATCGTCGATTGGGTGGAACGGCAGATCGGATGACGGCATGCGGCCGGCCGCCGGAGCGTGGCGGCACGCGACGAGATGCGATGAAACGCGACGCGCCTTGGCATGACTGCCGGGCGCGTCGCGTCATATTCGCCGGATTGCGCCGCGGCGAGCCGGGCGGATATCGTTCACCGGATTATTCTGGTGCATTGACAGCCGGTTTCGCGGGGATACCCGCGTATTCCATCGGAACATGTATCGGAACGTTCGAGGAGGAATGATGAGCAGACTGAACGGCAGACGTGCCGAGGCCGAAGCGCAGGGGTTGCGCGTCAATGTGGCGATTCTGGGCGCTGGGCGCATCGCGCATTCGATGGCTCGAACACTGGTGGCGATGGCGGCGGACCCGCGGTATGCCGGTCTGGTAGCGCCGTATGCGGTCGCCGCGCGTGACGGGGGCAGGGCCGCGGCGTTCGCGGCCGAATACGGGTTCCCGGTGTCGTATGGCTCGTATGACGAGCTGCTGGCCGACCCGGACGTGGATCTGGTGTATATCGCCACGCCGCACAGCCTGCACGCCGAGCAGGGCATCGCCTGCCTGAAGGCCGGCAAGAACATCCTGGTCGAAAAGTCGTTCACCGCGAACGCCGCGCAGGCCCGTGCGCTGCTCGATGCGGCCGACGGCAGCGGTCTGCTGTGCACGGAGGCTATCTGGACGCGCTACATGCCGTCGCGGGCCATCGTCGACCGGATCGTGGCCTCCGGCGCGATCGGCGAGCTGCGGTCGATTTCGGCGAACCTGTGCTATCCGGTGTCGGGCAAGGCGCGTATGAGCGATCCCGCGATGGCTGGAGGGGCGCTGCTCGACGTCGGCGTGTACCCGCTCAATTTCATCGACATGGTGATGGGCGGCCACGGCGAGGTGCCGGTCGAGCGCGTCGAGACGTCGATGACGCCATACGCCCCGACCGGCGTGGACGCGCAGAACTCGACCACGCTGTATTACGCCAATGGCGTGATGGCGGTGTCCACGTCGTCGATGCTCGCCTGCTCCGACCGTGCGGGCTGCATTTGGGGCGACAAGGGGTACGTGGTGTGCCGCAACATCAACAACATCGAAGCGATCGACGTGTACGGCGCCGACCATGCCGTGGCGGAGCATTACGATGTGCCGGCGCAGCTGACCGGTTACGAGTATCAGGTCGCCGCCGCGGCGAACGCGATTCTCGACGGGCGCGAGGAGTGCGCCGAGATGCCGCACGCCGATTCGCTGCGCATCGTCGAGCTCATGGACGAGCTGCGGGCGAAGTGGGGGCTGAAGTATCCGTTCGAGTGACGGTTCTGCGGCAGGTTGGGCGGCGGGTTCCTCATCCATCCTTGACGGGACTCGCCGCCAGGCATGCTCCTAGAACACCAGCTGTATCAGCAGCATATACACCGCGGTGCCGCCGGCGGTCGAAAGCAGCATGTTGCGCTTCCACAGATGCAGCAATGTGATGACGGCACAGGCGATGAGTTCCGGAATGCCGTGCGAACCGGTCAGGATCAGCGTGTTGCGTAGCGCGTATACCACCAGCAGGCCGGTCATGGCATAGGGGAGCACCTTGCCGAAGTATTCGACGAGCTTGGGTGGTTGCTTGGATTCGGGGAACACCAGAAAGGCGGATTCTAGCGGTGGTTGCAACACCAAAAAACACCAGGTGTTGCAACCACCGCTAGAATCCGCCAAGTGATATCGTCGAACTCGCCACGTCGACGCCCCGCGTCGAAATCGCCCTCGCCGGGCACTTCATCATTCATCACTGGCATGGTTCCATTATCACGACATTATGTCGCAGAACGAATACGGCACCCCGGCAACGCGAGTGGGTCGCCGGGGTGCCGAAATGCCGAAGCGGTGTATGGGTGCCGCCCGGCCCAGGTGGGTCACACCCGGGTCAGTTTCTTGCTCCTGAGACGCAGCACGACATCGGCGGAGTCGGCGACGCGCTTGGAATGCGTCACCACGATCACGCATTTGCCGAGCTGATGGGCG
>OLNG01000108.1_pt1 | contig 88500 bp, 70 predicted proteins | sample 1643091 | NCBI WGS metagenome assembly OLNG01 (sample SAMEA3136661, study PRJEB25190) | human gut metagenome | biome: human gut; feature: human-associated habitat; material: faeces | place: Austria | collected 2013 | reverse complement strand
GCGAACGTCTCGACGGCCTTCATTCTTTGCTCTGCGCTGTACATCCTCATGGCCCCCTGGTCCTCTTTTTGGTCCAGGATTTCCACCGCAACTCCACCGTGTTAAATGCTCGTAGCGTTTAACAGGTCCGTGAGAAGAAACCCGAAAGCCGATATCGCGATAGAGAAAGATGCGATGAGCGAGACCCTACAGCAAATTAGAAGGGAACCGAGAACGTGGCCATGGCGAAAGGAAGGCAGCAAAGCTAGAAGGCCCCGCCAAAGGCCGGATTACGAAGCGGTCCTCGAGCCAGAATGCGGGATACGCCCGAGAAAAACGAGGGGAAAGGAGGAAACAAAAATAGGAAAACAAGAGCAAACCCAGATGACTTCAGCACGGCATCGCAGCGAAATACCAGGGAATTGAGCGAGATTTCAAGAAGAACTCGGCAAGAATTCGGCAAGGTTGCTCAGCTATAACCTGTTAAACGCTACGAGCATTTAACAGGTTATAGCACTTAACAGGTCGAAGGTCGGGAGTACACGATGTCGAAAAGCCGAGCTAAGTCAGAATCAAACATCTACCATGTGATGGCGCGCGGAGACGGACGCCAAATCGTTTTCGAGAATGACGAGGACAGGAAGCTCTTCTTGGCGCTCCTGCGAAACAGGAAGCAGCAGGATGCACCTATTTTTGCCTGGTGCCTTATGGACAACCACTTCCATCTCGTTATCCAGGTTTCCCTGCCTGTATTGTCGCTAATGATGCAACAAATCATGTCTCAGTACGCGACCTCGTTCAATACGCGGCACCAACACACCGGACACATCTTCAACCAACGATTTAAAAGCGAGCCTATCAACGACGATTCATACTTCCTGACAGTCGTCAGATACGTGCATCAAAACCCAATCAAAGCCGGCATAACCAAGACCTGCTTCTACCCATGGAGCAGCTATGGCGAATATATCGACGCCCCACGTATTGCTTCGACAGCACTCATTCTTGAAATGCTTGGAGGAATAGGCGCATTCCAATCCTTCCACGACATCAGCAGCAAAGAAAAGGTTCTTGACGTTGACTCTGTGCGCCCTAAAACCAGAAGCCTACCTGACGAAGAGGCTTTCAATCGAGCGTTCCGCCTTTATAATCGCGATCTCCTTCGAGACCTCAAGGGAGCCGAGAGAAGCGAACGAGATAGCACCATCGCATCGCTCAAAGAAGCCGGCCTCACTTTTCGACAAATCGAACGGCTCACAGGAATCGGCCGTGGAATCATCCAGAATATCAAGACGCACTAACAAGTCGCAAAGGGCATCAGAAGCTGGGGCCTATTACCTGTTAAACGCTACGAGCATATAACAATTCGGCAAGATGCAAGAATGCCCGCGAACAGAATCGAGCGAGCTCGCAACGATCGACAATGCGGAACATCGGCCGGCAATAGCTGGTCGCGGGCCATCGGTAGGTTATTAAGAGCAACCATCGCACATCGGTGCGCAATGCTCGCCGCTCAACCATTTTAAGCTGAACCGAAAACCCTGCAGGCCAACAAAAGTCGAATAGTCGCGTGCTAAATGCTACGAGCATTCAGCACCTTTGGCCCAGTAATGTGTTAAACGCTACGAGCATTTAACAGGTGTAGGTATCAAAAAAGGCGCCCTCCCGAAGGAGAGCGCCTTTGAGCCTCTTGAAGAGTCGTCAGCAGGATTACTACTTGTCGGCGATAGCGGCCTGAGCGGCAGCCAGGCGAGCCAACGGCACGCGGTAGGGGCTGCACGAAACATAGTCGAGACCAATCTTATGGAAGGTCTTGACCGAGTCAGGGTCGCCGCCATGTTCGCCACACACGCCGCACACCAGGTCGGGATTGCCCTCGTGACCCAGCTCAACGCCCATCTTCACGAGCTTGGCAACGCCCGGGTCGACGGTCGCGAACGGGTTGTAAGGCAGCAGCTTCTCGGCGAGGTACTGCGGAATGAACTCAGCCTCAACGTCGTCGCGGCTGAAGCCGAACGTCGTCTGGGTGAGGTCGTTGGTACCGAAGCTGAAGAAGTCGGCCTTGGTGGCGATTTCATCAGCGGTCACAGCAGCACGAGGCAGCTCAATCATAGTGCCAATGGGAAGCTCGAGCTCAACGCCCTGCTCCTCGGCAACTTCGGCGATAACGCGCTCGGCGACGCCGCGCATCTTGTCGAGCTCCTTCACCGTGGAAACCAGCGGAATCATAATCTCGGGCTTGGGATCGAGACCTTCCTTCTTGAGCTTGGCAGCTGCGGTAGCGATAGCACGCACCTGCATCTCGGGAAGAATGGGATACACGATACCCAAACGGCAGCCGCGCAGACCCAGCATCGGGTTCTGCTCAGCCATGGAATCGATCTTGTCCATGAGCTCGCGCTTGGCCGCGATTTCCTTCGCGTCGGCGCCAGTGGCCTCCATGCGGGCAATTTCCACGTCGAGGGCACGCGGGCTCTCGAGGAACTCATGCAGAGGCGGGTCGAGCAGACGAACGATAACCGGCAGGCCGTCCATAGCCTTGAACATGCCGTAGAAGTCGCCCGTTTGAGCCTCGAACAGCTGCTCGACAGCTTCCTTGCGAACCTCTTCATCCTCGTTCAGGATGAAGGTCTGAATAATCTGCTTGCGCTCGCCCAGGAACATGTGCTCGGTGCGGTCGAGGCCAATGCCCTCGGCACCGAAGTCGCGGGAAAGCTGCGCGTCAGCCGGGTTGTCGGCGTTGGCGCGAACGCCCAGGCGGCGATACTCGTCGGCCCACTCGAGAATGGTGTCGAGGTCGCCGGTGAGCTCAGGCATAACCAGGTCGACGGCGCCCAGAACGACGATACCGGTGGTACCGTCGAGCGAAATCATGTCGCCCTCGTGAATCACGATATCGGTGCCGGTGAGCGCGGCTTCCTTCTTCTCAGCGTCAATCTTGAGCTGTTCAACGCCGCAGACGCACGGGGCACCCATGCCACGGGCGATAACGGCAGCATGGCTGGTTTTGCCGCCATGGCTGGTGAGAATGCCTTCGGCGGCGATCATGCCAGCGAGGTCGTCGGGAGTGGTCTCCCAGCGAACGAGCACGCACTTCTTGCCCTCTTCAACGGCCTTCACAGCGTCGGCAGCCGAGAACACGGCACCGCCCACAGCAGCGCCCGGAGAAGCGTTCAGGCCACGAGCGAGCACGTCGTAGTTAGCGTTCTTGTCGAACTGCGGGTGCAGCAGCTGGTCGAGCTGGGCAGGGTCGACGCGACACACAGCCTCTTCCTTGGTGATGAGGCCTTCTTTTTCCATCTCAATGGCGATATGCAGCGCGGCGGCGGCGGTACGCTTGCCCACGCGGGTCTGAAGCATCCACAGTTTGCCCTGCTCGATGGTGAACTCGATGTCGCACATGTCGCGATAGTGGTTCTCGAGAATGGTGAACACGCCCTCGAGCTCCTTGCCGGCTTCCTGCAGGCCGTCGACATGCTTCAGCTCAGCGATGGGGCTCGTGTTGCGAATGCCCGCGACGACATCTTCGCCCTGGGCGTTCACCAGGTAGTCGCCGTAGAATTCCTTCTCGCCGTTTGCGGGGTTGCGGGTGAACGCAACGCCGGTAGCGGAAGTCTCGCCCTTGTTGCCGAACACCATGCACTGCACGTTCACGGCAGTGCCCAGATCGTCGGCAATCTTGTTCTGCTTGCGGTAGAGCACCGCACGCGGGTTGTTCCAGCTGCCAAACACGGCCTCGATGGCCAGCTTCAACTGAACGTCGGGGTTCTGCGGGAAAGCGACCGCGCCGTCAACGACGAGCTCAGGATGTTCTTCGGCAGAAACGTTCTGGGAGAAAATCTGCTTGAATTCAGCGACGAGTTCCTGCAGGTCTTCAGCGGAAAGCTCGGTGTCGCTCTTCACGCCGCGAGCGAGCTTCTTGGCGGTAATGGCGTTTTCGAACAGGTCGCCATCGAGGCCCATAACCACGTTCGAGAACATCTGGATGAAGCGACGATAGCTGTCCCACGAGAAGCGGGCGTTGTCGGTGTGCTTGATAAGGCCGTAGACCGACTCGTCGTTCAGGCCAAGGTTCAGAACCGTGTCCATCATGCCGGGCATCGACATGGGAGCGCCGGAACGAACGGAAACAAGCAGTGGATCTTCGGCGTCGCCAATGCGCTTGCCGATGCGCTTCTCGAGGTCGAGGCGGTACTCCTGAATGGTGTCGAGCGCGCCTTCAGGCCACGTGTTATTCGCGTTTGCATATTCCATGCAGGTTTGGCAGGTAATGGTAAAGCCCGGAGGCACGGGCAGACCAATAAGAGCCATTTCGGCGAGGTTCGCGCCCTTGCCGCCAAGGATGTTCTTCATATCCTTGTTGCCTTCAGTAACGTTGTTGCCCTCAGCGTCCTTGCCGAACGCGTAGACACGCTTAACGTCTGCAGTCAATGTCTTCTCCTAACATATGAAGTCTAAAAAGTACTGCACTTGGCAATTATCACTCAATCGCACTTTTTTGAAGAGGGTGAGCCAGCTCGAAGTACCGTAATATCTCCTGAGCGGTTTCTTCTACGGCTTTATTGTCGGTTCTAATCACAATACATCCAAGTTTTCGCATAAGCGCGCGAGCCTCTTCGAGGTCTTGATAGACCATTTCGGGCTCGGCGTAACTCGCGGCGACCATGGAAGCAATGCGCCCCGAACCGCCCAAGCGGCGCTGACGAATGCCCACGAGTACATCGGGAGTCGTCATAAGGCCGAAGATGCGCGACGGATCGCAGTCGTAAATCTCCTTCGGCGGCTCGGTTCCAAGCGCGAGTGGCACATTGGCAACCTTATAGCCCTCCATGCCCATGTAGATGGAAATAGGAGTTTTGCTCGAACGTGAAACGCCCAACAACACAATATCGGCATCGGGCAAATCTTGCGGATTGCGGCCGTCGTCGTGCTCCACCGTGAATTCCATAGCGGCGATACGGCGGAAATAATTCTGGTCAACCGTGCGCATAAGGCCCGGGTCGCGACTCGCTTCAAGCCCCGAGGCTTTCTCGAGGGCCGAAATAGGACCACCCATCAAGTCGACCGCATGCATACCGCGCTCATCGCAAAACGCTTGCATCAAATGACGCATTTCATCGTCGACAAGCGTGTAAAACACCACCAAGTCATCGGGTTTGCCCTTCGCGCGATGAGATTCCTGATGTTTGGTCAAAAAACCTGCGATTTCATTGAAGCTGCGTACCTTAGGCAGCGTTTCAATGTATGGGTCGGAATAACCGAACTGCCCCGCCGCGGCGCGTGCGAGCGAATGAGCCGTCGCGCCAAGCGAGTCGCTTACAATATGAATCGTGGGAAACGGCGTGTCGTTGTTCACTCCAATAAATCCTTCATTCGATGCCATGCATGTCCCCTTTCTGTCGCAAAGCGGAAGCACTGAAGGAAACGGTCGGACGGGCTTCGCAAAGGCCGTCTGCGTTCAAGTTTGCTTTTCATTTCAATATTAAACGCAGCCTCCAACATGCCTCAATGGCATGTTGGATACCTTACCATGCGGCCGAGCGGCCGCGCCGAGCTCGCAAAGCGAGCCGGCAGCGAGGCGAAGCCGAGCGGTAGCGAACCGCGGCCCTTGCGAAGCCCCTCCGACCGTTTCCGGCGAGATACGAAAAGGGCCCGCCGCATGGCAGGCCCTTCAAAACGCTATTTCTTAGCCATTTTACCGAAATCGGCGACGTCTTTGAACACGGCGACGAAACGGTTGAGCAAGCGCAGGCGGTTCTCGCGAATCGCTTCATTCTCGTCCATGACCATAACGCCGTCGAAGAACGCGTCGATGGGAGCGCGCAAATTCGCGAGCTCGGCCAAAGCGGCAGCGTATTCGTTGCCGGCGAGATGCTCTGCGACCTTGCCTTCAGCAGCGGCAACCGCGTCGAGCAGCGCACGTTCCTCGTCGCCAAGCAGCGACTCGTCAACGTTCGTGCCCAGCTTCTCGTCGCGCAGGTTGTTCGCGCGAGCGTATGCGGTGGCCAAATCGTCGAACGTCTCAGCCTGCTGCTCGCGGGCGGCTACAAGCGCGCGCACGCGCTGCATGAACACAACGGGCTCTTCAACGCTCACGGCGAGCACGGCGTCGATGGCGTCGGGGGCAGCACCCTCGTCTTTCGCCATGACCTTCGTGCGCGTGATGAAGAAGTCGACCACATCGGCGCGAACGGCGGCGGCGTCGAACTCAATACCCTGAGCCGCATAGCTCGCAAGCGCCACGTCAATGGCGGCACCGAGCGAAATGTCGAGGCCCTTATCGGAAAGCAGCATAGTCACAATGCCCAGCGCACTGCGGCGCAACGCGAACGGGTCGGAAGAGCCCGTGGGGCCCTGGCCAATGGCGAACAAGCCGCAAATAGTGTCGAGCTTGTCGGCGATGGCCACGATGCAGCCAACGCGTTCGGCCGGCACATCGTCGCCCGAGAAACGCGGACGGTAGTGGTCAGCGATGGCACGCGCCACGGCGTCGGTCTCGCCGGCGGCCTTGGCGTAGTAGCTGCCCATGATGCCCTGCACGCTCGTGAATTCCACAACCGCGCCCGTGACCAGGTCGGCCTTGGCCAAATAGGCGGCGCGCTCGGCGTCAGCGGCTTCCTGGCCCGTCACGCCGGCGTCGGCGGCGATGGCCTTGGCGAGCGCAACAATGCGATCGGTCTTGGCGCGCGTGGTGCCAAGCTTTTCCTGGAACACGACGGTGTCGAGGCGCTCAACGTAATCTTCAAGCGGGCGCTTCAGGTCTTCGTCGTAGAAGAACTTCGCGTCGTAAAGGCGAGCAGCCACGACGCGCTGGTTGCCGTCGACGATGTTCGCCTCGAACTTCGGATCGCCGTTCGAGGTGATGAGAAACTTATTCGCAAGCGTTCCATCGGCGTTGAACAGCGGGAAATAGCGCTGGTGCACGAGCATGGCGTCAACGGTGATTTCCTTAGGAACCGCCAAGAACAGCTCGTCGAACTCGCCCACCATAACCGTGGGGAACTCGGCGAGGTTCACGACCTCGGCCATGGTCTTCGCGGGAAGCTCGGCCACAAGGCCCGTCTTCTCTTCGATAGCCGCGACCTGTTCGCGAATGGAAGCCTCGCGCTCGGCCTCGGTGGGCACCACGTTGTGCTCGCGAAGCACATCGATAAGAGCGTCGGCCGAAGCGACCTCCCACGGGCCGGGCGCTAAGAAGCGATGGCCACAGGTGGTGTTGCCGGCGGTAAGGCCCGCGAACTCAACGGGAACCACCGCGTCGCCGTGCATGGCGAACAGCCAGCGAACGGGACGGCTGAAGTGCTCGTGGCGCGAACCCCAGCGCTGCGAGCGCGGCCAGTAGATGGAGGTGATGAGGTTCTGCAAAATATCAGGCAGAAGCGTGATCACCTGCACCGACGGGGTCGATTTCACGGCGTATACATACTCGACGCCGTTCTCGTCGCGGCGCTCAAGAGCGCTTGCGTCAACGCCCTTGCCGCGAGCGAAGCCCAGGGCAGCCTTCGTGGGGTTGCCGTCGGCGTCAAACGCGATTTTCGCAGCGGGGCCGCGGAAGGTTTCGGTCAAAGCCTCGGTGGCCTCGGGCACGGCGAGCGCGCTCACGATAAGGCGGCGCGGCGTGGAGTACACCGAAATCTCGCCATGGGGAATGCCCGCGCCATCGAGCGCGTCGGCGAACATGCCGCCGAGCTTTTCGGTTGCGGCATGCAGAGCGAAAGCAGGCAGCTCTTCGGTGCCGATTTCAAACGTTAGCGTCTGATTCGCCATGATTTACGCCTCCTCGCCTTCCTCGGCCGGCTTCACGCCAACCACGTGTTCCAAATAGCTTGCGCAGCACGCCTTGGCAATGGTGCGCACACGCAGAATGTAGCCCATGCGCTCCGTGGCCGAAATCACGCCGCGCGCGTCGAGCAGGTTGAAGGCGTGCGAGCACTTCAGCACGTAGTCATACGCGGGAAGCGGCAGGCCAGCAGCCAACACGCGGTTGCACTCGGCTTCGTAGCGGTCGAATTCGCCGAACAGCATGTCGGTATCAGCAACCTCGAAGTTGTACGCCGAAAACTCGCGTTCGTTTTCCAAGAACACGTCGCCGTAGGTGAACTCGAGGCCGTCGTCGCCACGGCTCCACACGATGTCGTACACCGAGTCGACGCCCTGCACGTACATAGCCAAACGCTCCAGGCCATAGGTGACCTCAGAGGGAACAGGGTCGCACTCGAAGCCGCCAACCTGCTGGAAGTAGGTGAACTGCGTCACTTCCATGCCGTCGATCCACACTTCCCAGCCAAGGCCCCAAGCGCCCAGCGTGGGCGATTCCCAGTCGTCCTCGACGAAGCGCACGTCGTGCTCGACGACCGTGATGCCGATGGCTTCCAAGCTGCCCAAGTACAAATCCTGAATGTTGTCGGGCGAAGGCTTCATGAGCACCTGGAACTGGTAGTAGTGCTGCATGCGGTTCGGGTTTTCGCCATAGCGGCCGTCAGCCGGTCGGCGGCACGGCTGCACATAGCACGAACGCCAGGCGTCGGGGCCCAGCGAGCGCAGCGTGGTGGCCGTGTGGAACGTGCCCGCGCCTACTTCGTTGTCGTAAGGTTGCATAACAACGCAGCCGTTGTCTGCCCAGTAGCGCTGCAGTCGCAGGATGATCTCCTGGAACGTGGGCGCCTCGGGCCTGGGAGCTTTGCTCATTTACAGCACTCCTATATGGTTGAGGGGCCAATAGATCGCGACAGCGCGGCCGGTGACGGTTTTGCTGTCGATGGGTCCGAAATAACGGGAATCCGCAGAATCGGTTCGATTATCTCCCATTACCCAAAGATAGCCTTCGGGAATGGTATAGGGATAGCTTATAGAAACATTCGCCGCAGTTTTCAGCGGCTCGGAGGGCTTGCCTTCGGTATAGGGCTCGTTTTGCGCCACGCCGTCGATATACACGGCGCCATCGATGAGGTCGACCGTTTGGCCGCCCGTGGCAATAACGCGCTTGATGAGCGTGCGACCCGCGATTTCAGGGTCTTCGAACGTCACGATGTCGCCGGCCTGCGGCTCGTGCGTGTAATAGGTGATTTTCTCGGACCACACGTTGTCGCCCACTTCAATGGTGTCTTCCATAGAGCCCGAGGGAATCGTGTACGGGCATACCACGAAGTTTTGGAGCAGCCACACCAGACCGATTACGAAAACGATGTAGAACACCCACGAGAGCGCTTTGCGCAAACCCCCACCGGCGCTTGAGCCATGCTGGCCATAAGCCATGAAACGTGCATCCTCTCAAATAAAAAGGCGCCCCGTTAGGCGCCTTCGATTGTGCCATCGCGCAATGATAGCAAAAAAGCCCGCTCGGCTTGCGAAACATTGGCACTCTCCAACAAATCGGGACGCAAGCGTGCCGTGCGAATGAGCGATTGCTGGCGACGCCACGCATCGACCTTGCCATGGTCGCCCGACAACAGCACACTGGGAACCTCCATGCCGCGGAAATTCGCGGGGCGCGTGTACTGCGGGTATTCGAGCAGACCGTCGTAGAAGCTCTCGTCGATGGAGCTGCCCTCATCGCCCAGCACGCCCGGAATCAGGCGCACCACGGCATCGATGATCACCATGGACGCAAGCTCGCCCGAGGTAAGCACATAGTCGCCCAGCGAAATGCACTTATCGGCGAGCGTGTAGGCACGCTCGTCGATGCCCTCGTAATGCCCGCAAATGAACAGCAGGCGGTCTTTCTCGGAAAGCTCGGTGGCAACGCCCTGGTCGAACGGCTCGCCACAGGGCGTGAGGAAGATGGTGTAGGGTGCGCTGCCCTGCGCGACGATATCGTCATACGCCTCAAAGATGGGCTCGCACTTCATCACCAGGCCCTGGCCACCGCCGTACGGGTCGTCGTCGGTGGTGCGATGACGGTCGTGCGTCCAATCGCGCAGGTCGTGCGCGTGGAAATCGAGCGCGCCCGATGCCTGCGCGCGCTTCATGATCGACTCGCCCATAACCGAATCGTACATATGCGGGAACGTGGAAAGCGTATCGATGCGCACGGTACTACTCCTCCTCCGCTTCCGACATATCAACCAAACCGGCCGGCAGGTCCATGTAAATCACGCCCTCGGCTTCGTCGATATCGACAATGAAATCTTCCACGAAGGGAATGAGCACCTGCTCGCCCTCTTCGGTTTCCACCACAATGAGATACTGCGTCGGCATCTCGCGCACTTCCACGATCTCGCCCACATACCCCTTGGTTTCGTCTTCCACCTCAAAGCCCACGATGCGCTCGGTGGCATGCGAGGCGCCTTCCTCAAAACCTTCCGGCAAATCGGCGCGCTCGACAATCACGTGGCTTCCCACAAGCTTCTCGGCGACATCGAGATTATTCACGCCGGAAAACGCCACAAGCCAATCGTGGCCGCCGGCATGCGTTGCCTCTTTTACTTTTGCCTCGCGCGGCCCATCGATCGTGGGCGGCACGAAGTGAACGCGAAGGCCCTCAGATAAAAGAAAAGGAAGGCCCCGTACCGGGCGTACGGTGAGCCTTCCCTTCAAGCCTTGCGTTGCGACGAGTTCGGCCACATCGGCCCAACGACGCGACATATACGCTACCCTTCGACGAGTTCGACTTCCACGGCGTTGCCGTTGCCACATGCGGCAGCACGGGCGAGCACGCGAATCGACTTGATTACGCGGCCCTGACGGCCAATCACCTTGCCAGCGTCGTCTGCGGCCACGCGAATCTCCACGAGCTCGCAGCCGTCGTTGGTAAAGGTGGAAGTAACTTCCACGGCGTCTACGTCATCGACGAGAGGCTCGACGATGCCGCGCACCAACTCGACGATGCCGGATGAAGTCTCGGCCATGACTACTGAGCCTTCTTGACCGTATCGATCAGGCGAACAACGGTGTCGGTAGGCTGAGCGCCCTTGGCCATCCAATCGGCAACCTTCTCAAGGTCGAGGGTGATCTCAGAGGGATCGGTGTTGGGGTTGTAACGGCCAACCTGCTCGATGTAACGGCCATCGCGGGTGCAGCGGCCATCGGCCACGACGACGCGGTAGACAGGATGCTTTTTTGCGCCATGGCGGGCGAGGCGAATCTTGACTGCCATTTAGAAAACTCCTTAACGTGTTTTACTACGAATTCAAAACATGCGAGGGAACATGATATCTCCTGCTCCCCCACTTTTCAAGCCGACCTCGCGAAAGATGTGCCCAGCGGGGCCGGTTTATGCGGGGTTTGTGAAGCCGAAGCCCCCAAACCCCGATTATTTGCGTGTGCGGCGGCGCTTAGTGGCGACGACGCGGGGTGCGATGCTCGTTGGCTTCGCGGTTGGAACGGCCCGGACGATGGTCAGTTTTCTCGCCGCGGTCGCGACGCTCGCCGCGATCTTCGCGCTCACCGCGCTCGTGGCGGGGCGCCGGGGCGGAACCTTCAGGAGCATCGGGCTTCTCCAAGCGGTCGAGCGAGATTTTGCCCGACTTCGGATCGATCTCGATAACCTGGACCTTCACCATGTCGCCCATGGAGAGCACGTCCTCGACCTGGCCGACACGACCGTTGGCCATGCGGGAGATGTGCAGCAGGCCGTCCTTAGAAGGCGTGAGCTTGATGAACGCGCCAAAGCTCTGAATGCCAACCACGGGACCTTCGTAAACCTCGCCCACTTCGGGAACCTTCACGATAGCCTCGATGGCAGCGCGAGCAGCCTTGCCGGCTTCCTGGTCGACGGACGCGATATGCACGGTGCCGTCTTCCTGAATCTCAATCGTAGCACCCGTGGAATCCTGGATACCGCGAATGGTTTCGCCGCCCTTGCCAATGACCTCGCGAATCTTGTCGACCGCGATGTGAATGGTGTCGATGCGCGGCGCGGTGTCGCGCAGCTCTTCGCGGGGCGCGGCGATTTCTGCGAGCATGGCTTGCAGAATGAAGTGGCGGCCAGCCTTGGCCTGCTTCAGCGCGCGACCGAGAATCTCGGTGGACAGGCCCTTGGCCTTGTTGTCCATCTGAAGTGCGGTAATGCCTTTCTCGGTGCCCGTGACCTTGAAGTCCATGTCGCCCAGGAAGTCTTCCAGGCCCTGGATGTCGGAAAGAATGACGATGTCGTCGCCTTCCTTAATAAGGCCCATGGCGATGCCGGAAACGGGAGCCTTGATAGGCACGCCCGCGTCCATGAGCGCCAGGGTTGAACCGCAGGTGGAAGCCATCGAAGAGGAACCGTTCGATTCCATAATCTCGCTCACCACGCGAATGGCGTAGGGGAACTCGTCTTCGCTGGGCAGCACCGGCAGAAGTGCGCGCTCGGCGAGGGCGCCATGGCCGATTTCGCGGCGCTTGGGAGCGCCCATGCGGCCCGTTTCACCCGTGCAGTACGGCGGGAAGTTGTACTGGTGCATGTAGCGCTTGGATTCCTGCGGGTCGATAGTGTCGAGGCGCTGGGCTTCGTTGAGCAGACCCAAGGTGCAAATGGAAAGCGCCTGGGTTTGGCCGCGCTGGAACAGGCCCGAACCATGCACGCGAGGCAGGTAGCCGGGACGAATGTAGAGCGGGCGAATCTCGTCGGCGGCGCGGCCGTCGGCACGCTCGCCCGACTCGATGACCATGCGGCGCATGGCATGCTTCTCAAGAGCCTTGCAGGCGGCGGCGATGTCGCTGCCCCATGCGGCGCGCTCTTCCTCGGTGAAGTCGTTTTCCTTGATGGACGACTTCAGCGCCTCAACCTTGGCGATGCGCGAAAGCTTGTCGGCATCGTGCAGGGCTGCGCTCATTTCGTCATAGTGGGCGTCGACGCGCTCGGCGATGGAGGCGTCGGGCACATGCACGGGATATTCCTTGGGCTCGGGAGCGACCTTGGCCAAGAATTCCGCCTGCTTCTCGCAGAAAGCGGCGATGGCCTGCTGGCCGAACTCCATGGCGGCGAGCATGTCTTCCTCAGAAACTTCCTGAGCGCCGGCTTCGACCATAGAGATGTAATCTTTGGTGCCAGCGATGGTGAGCTCGAGGTCGCTCGTCTCCTGTTCAGCGTAGGTGGGGTTCACGATGAACTCGCCGGTCTCGGCGTTGCGGGCGATGCGCACGCAGGCGGCCGGGCCGTCGAACGGGGTGCCGCCGCACAGAAGCGCGGCAGAGGCGCCGCCCACGCAAATGCAGTCGGGCGGGTTCTGGCCGTCGCACGCAAGCGTGGTAGCCACAATGTGGACTTCCTGCTTGAAGCCGTCGGCAAAGCCGGGGCGAATGGGACGGTCGATCATGCGGGCGGTAAGGGTGCCCTTGTCGGAAGGCTTGGCCTCGCGCTTGAGGTAGCCGCCCGGAATGCGGCCGACGGCGTACATCTTCTCGATGAAGTCGACGGTCAGCGGGAAGAAGTCGTAGTCCTTCTGCTCCTTGGAGACAACGGCGGTGACCAGGCACGTGGTTTCGCCCTGCGTGACGAGCACGGCGCCGGTGGCCTGCTTGGCGAGCTCGCCAGTTTCCAGGCGGTAGCTCTTGCCGTACAGCTCGAAGCTCTCGACGATCTTTTCCATGTAGAAAGTTCTTCTTTCTCTTCTTCTTCGGAGGCATGCTCTTCATGCCCCTCGCGAGCAAGCGGGGCCCCTGCCCTGCCCGACCGCTATATACTGCAAAAGCCCGCCGAAGCGGGCTCCATGCAAGACTTAGATGTTGTCGCGAATGCCGAGCTTCTTGATGAGAGCACGGTAGTTCTCGATGTCGCGATCCTTGATGTACTTGAGCAGACGACGACGCTTACCGATGAGCTGCATAAGGCCACGACGGGTGTGGTTGTCCTTCTTGTGCTCCTTGAGGTGCTCGGTGAGGTGCTTGATGCGGTGCGTCATGATGGCGACCTGAACCTCGGCGGAACCGGAATCGCCTTCGCCTTTGCCGTACTCAGCGATGAGTGCCTTGACGGTCTCTTTGTCAATGGAACGAGTGGTTGCAGTCATTGCTCCACCTTTCTTGACACGCGAACGTGCCATCGCGCGGCTGTTGCGAGCCGCTTACTTTCATTCGCCCAATGCCGCGAATCCATGCAGGTGGTGCGTGGAAACAAGGCCCTGGGTAATTGCAACCGTTGCAGTATATCAGACAATCCCCGCACTTCGCGGGAATTTCACAAGCTTCGAAACCCGAAAACCTACCGGACGCCTCCCCGCTGCGAGATGCCCGCCACGCGTGGGACACTCGCCACGCGTGGGACGCTCGCCACCCGCCAACGACCGCCACCTGTTAAATGCTCGCAGCGTTTAACAGGTTGGCCGAACCGCGAACACGCCAGGAGCGCAAAAACCTGTTAAACGCTGCGAGCATTTAACAGGTTCCCGCAGACACCAACCCCAAGCCCGCACTAGCACGCATAGAATCGCCAGGTGCCGTCGACTTCTTCGCGGCGGAGCTTGCCTTGGTTTTCCAGGTAGCGCACGCCAACGAACGCTTCGAGCATAGAGTAATATCGCGAAATCGAAGGCGCAGCACGCCAGGCGGTCTCATCTTTCTGCGTGAGCGAGCGCCGCGCCAACTCTTCCCCACCAATGCCGGGGCACTCGCGTGCGGTCGCGATCATGCGGTCGCAATGGCGCAGCTTGCGCGACACGATATCGGCCGCGCGCGAACGCAGCGTTTGTCCGCCGAATCCCTCGCCATGCCCGGGAAGCGTCCAGTGCACGTGCTGGAGCCATTCTCCATCAACGCCATGCGGCCGATAATCGTCGTGCTCATGCACACCGGCACCGACAGCCCCATCGGCCACCTGCACACGCGCATCGACCCTGCCAAGCTGCAGTTCATCGGGCTCCTGCACGCACGCGCCACGCGGGCCATGCGGCTGTCGCCCGACCGAATCGAAGAATCGCTTCTCGCCGAAGCGCTCCGACTGCATGCCGCTCGCGCCGAACACACGCTTGCCATCGGAACGCCACAGGGCGAGCCGCTGCGGGCCATCACCGCTCAGGCCAAGCCCTTCCATATACAGCGCAAGCGCATCTTCGCCATCAAACGGCGCATCGACGCTCGGCGTGGTGCCGAAAATCACCTCGTCACCCGTAAACGACGGTGCGCCGTCACGCCCCACCAAGCACACCAAATCGAGTGTATGCCCCGGCACCTCAACGACGTCGAACGCGAAGCGTCCCACATGCACCTCGTCGCCCTCGCGCACGAAACGATAATCGAACGCGCCCGCCGGCAGAAACGTGGGCTCGTAATCGTTGCGCGAATATTCCTCGGCATCGGCCAGCGTCGCTCCCATCTTCAGCATGCGCCGCACGAACAGCTCGCGCGCGGCTTCGGCACGAATAGGACTGCGCTCCTCGAAGCCCACCTCGGACACATACACGCACGTGCCCTCGGGAAACAGCACCCGCGTCGACTCGGCATGGTCGAAGTGCGTGTGCGTCAAAAACACCTTGCACTCCCCTGGTGCCACGCCAAGCTCGAAGAGCGCATTGCGCACACGGCGCATACCCACTTCATTGGCCGCACCCGGGTCAACCACCAAGCAATCGCCGCCGTCGCGCACGATGTAGCAATTCGACTCGCCCGAGCCTAAATTAACGAAAGGAACCCGAACGCAATACACGTCCGGGTTCGAAAAAACTTTGACCATGAATTAACGCGCCTTGTAAACGGAATCGATTCCCTCAAGCGCGCTCGTCTCGGCAAGCGACTTGCCCTTAGTCTCGGGAGCAATGAACCACGACATAACCAGGCAAATGCCCACAAGTACCGCCGCCACGAGCATAGTGGGGCCAACGCCGAACGCAGCCAAGAACAGCGGCGTGCCGTACGTCGACACAATGGTGCCAATGCGCGAGAAGCCAATAGCGATGCCCACAGCCGAAGCGCGAACTTCGGTCGGGAACAGCTCGTTGGGATAGAGCCACTGCAGAATGCCCGGGCCGCCGCTGAAGAATGCGTACATGCCGAACGCAAGAATCACAACGAAAATCGGTGCCGCGGGCCACACGCCAAGAATGGTAAGGCCCGCACCCATGAACACCAAGCTAATGAGCAACAGCTTGCGACGGCCCATGGAATTCAGCCAGAACATCGCGGGAATAGAACCGATCAGGAAGAACAAGCTCACGACGCTCTCGCCCAAAATCGATTCCTGGCCCTCGCCCAAGCCGAACGCGGTCATAATGTCGGGGCCGAACGTGTAAATGGCGTACATCGGCACCACCTGGCACAGAATGAACACGCCCATGAACACCATGCGTTTCATGTAGCCGGAATGCAGCAACATGCGCAGCGAGGTCTTCGGCTGCTCTTCCTCATCCTCGAGCTCGACGTCTTCGCCGAACACTCGGTGCACGATTTCGTCAGCCTCTTCCTTGCGACCCTTCTTCGCGAGCCACATAGGCGATTCGGGAATATCGTGACGGCCAACCAACAGAATAATGCAGGGAATAACCGCCGAACCGAGCATCCACTTCCAGCCATCGGGCACGGTATACAGGAAGTAGCCCACGAACGCGGCCACCGTAGCACCCAAATACCACGCCGCCGACACCGCGCCCATCGAGATGCTGCGGTATTTCTTCGGCGTGAACTCGGCGATAAGCGAAGTCGCAATGGGATAGTCGGCGCCTACGAACACGCCGATGAAGAAGCGTGCCGCGACGAGCTCCCACGGGTTGCTGCAAAAAACGCTCAGAATCGAGAAGAGGGCAATGGCAACCAGGTCGATTATGAACATTTTCTTACGGCCGATGGCATCGGTCAGATAGCCGCCGGCAATGGTGCCCACCAGAATGCCCAGCATAACCGACGCGCCAATAGCGGCCGATTCGGACGCGGTGAGGTTGAACATGGGGGTAATTTGCGTAAGCGCCACGCCGATAAGCGAAAGCACGTAGCCGTCCAAGAATGAACCGCCGCTCGAGAAAACGGCGATCTTGCACAAAAACGGCGTCATCGCAACGTCGTCGATGGTCTTTTTCGCCTTGCGCTTCACATATCGGGCGACGCGCTCGGGCGACCATTTGCCATGTTCTTCAACATATGCGCGCTGCGTGCGCACGTCGGGGCTCGCCTGGTGCAGAATCTCTTCGCGAGCCATATCGTTGCCTTCGCAGGCCATATCGCTGTCGTTCTTAGGCGGACTCACAACTTGAGTCGTTTTCTTAATAGCGCTCATTGTTCCTCCTTTGAAACGTAATTGCCTATAAGAAGGCTCGCCGAACCACTCCAGCGAGCCCCACTACTAACTAGAAATGCCGCGTGTGAATGCTATGTGCGCTCAGGGTCCCACTCAACGATACCATTGTTGAGGAACGGTTTCGACTCGGGAGCGTCGGCGTTGACCATTCGGAACCTTGCCTCGCCCTCAGCCGTCTTCCATACCACGGTGCGCAGGCGCACGCCAGGCAGGACGGGGGAAGTGAAGCGGCACTTGAAGCGCGTCATAGCCTCGGGATGACCCGGGAACAGCAGGGAAATCACGTGGCGCATCGCCACGCCCGCGCTGCTCACGCCGTGGGCGATCGGGCGCTCAAGGCCGGTCTGCTCGGTGTAGGACCAGTCGATGTGCTGCTGATGCCAGTCGCCCATCATGCGGTACACGAGCGGCCAGTTGTAGCCGTAGGTTTCCTCGTAAGCGAAGTCGGCTTCGCGATCGGGATAGTCAACAGCGTCTTTCGGGGGAAGATCGCCACCCCAACCACCATCATAGATGCAGCAGTCGTAGGTATCGACCGTGCACAGGTGCGTGCCGTCGGCGGAATACGACTTGCCCACCTGCTTCGAGAGCGAACCGCGACCCTCGCCGCGGTCCCAAATGGCCTCTTGGGTCACATAAGTCTCAATGTGGTCAGACATCTTGAACGGCGCATGGAAATGCACGTCGATGCCGTAATGCAGCGAGCCGGAATAGTCGAAGCCGTAGTCGAGCGTCGTCGTCATTTCCTCGTTCACGGTCAGCGGCACGGCGAAGATCGGGAGAACCTTCAGGTCGGGGTTTTTCGCGTCGTGCTCGTTGACGTATTCCAGGTCAACGCGACCGTCCCAGCCAGCACCGCATCCGAGCGCGCAAATCTCCAAATCTTTGAAGGTGTAGTCTCGCACGAAGGGCCCGAAGGTCTTACCTACGATCTCAGTTGAAATAGCCATGTCCTCCCCTTTCAGCAAACAACTGATTTATATGAAGAAACCCGTTTAATGCAAAAGCTTCTTCGCACACTTCCCCACACTTGTATGGGGCAGCGCATCCACCACCTCTACGATGGTTGGAACTTTGAAATGCGCCAAGTTGTGGCGACAATGCTCAAGCACAGCCTCCACATCGGGCTCGACGTTCGGCTCGAACACAAGGAACGCTTTCACCGCCTGGTCGCGAACCGGGTCATCAACGCCGATGACCGCCACCTCGGCAAGGCCGGGGAATGTATTGAGAACCTCTTCAACCTCAGAGGCGGAAATATTCTCGCCAGCGCGCTTGATCATGTTGGACTTGCGATCGACGAAATACATCCAGCCACCCTCGTCGAAGTAGCCCTTATCGCCCGAGCGCATCCAGCCTTTGCAGTCAACGCAGGAATTCGTGGCGGCCTCGTCGTTGTAGTAGCCCTTCATAAGGGAGACGCCCATCTCGCCGTGGAAGACGATGTCGCCCACCTCGCCGGCAGGAAGCGTATTGCCCTCGGAATCGATCACGCGCACGTCATAGCCCAGGCCACCGCGGCCCACGCTCGGCCAGCGACGCTCCCCGTACGGCAGGTCAGTCGTAACCCAGCACACCGACTCGGTAAGGCCGTAGCAGTTCTGCAGACGCACGCCGAAACGGTTCTCGAATTCGTCCTTCTCAGACTCCTCGATGGCCAGGTAATACTGCACCGACTTCACGTTGTGGTCGCGCTCGCCTTCCACCACGGGCTGCATCATAAGGGTGCGCACCATCATGGCGACGAGCTGCAGAGCGGTGGCGCCGAATTCGCGCACCTGCGACCAATAGCGACGCGCGCTGTATTTCTCGACGAAAACAAGCGTCGCACCACAAGTAAGCACGGGCATAAGCGCCGCGGTTTGGAAATTGGAATGGAACGCCGGCATGGTCGTGAGCAGTCGGTCGTCGGGCGAAAGGTTGCACTGCCAATCGCCGTAGTAGCCGCCATAGAGCATATTGGCGTGGGTAAGTTCAACACCCTTCGGGTCGCTCGTGGTGCCCGAGGTGAAAATAATCATGGCTGTATCGAGCGGGTCGATGTCGGTCAAAACCGAAAGCTCACTTGTCTGTTCAGCGACTTCCGCGTCGAAGTCGCGCGCCGCATCGAAGAGTTCTTCGTCACCCGCGTGCGCAATGAACAACGTAGGCACAGGGTACGGCTCTCCGCCAAGTGGTCCGGCAATGCAGCTTTCCACACCCGCGCAGTAGTAGCACTGGCAATCGGGCTCGGCGATAACCACCGAAATGTCGCACTTCTCGAACACGTACACGCACTCGGCAAGCGTATGCTGCATGTTGATGGGCACCGCCACCGCGCCGAGCTTGGCGCACGCCATGCAGCACGCAATGTGCTCGGGGCTGTTGTAGAGCTGCACGCCCACATTCTGGCCAGCGGTCACGCCAACCGAACAAAGAAGATTCGCAACGCGATTGATGTATGCATTGAAGTCGGCATAAGTAAAATCGCGCTGCGAGCCATCTTTGCCATGAAACTCAAGGAAGGTATGCGACCCCCTGTTAGTGGCGAGCCATTCCCACATGTCAGCCAAATTCTGGTTTCCCACAATAGTTGCCATGCGCTAAAACCTTTCCCCCAAATTCCTGGTAAAAATACCCAGTTTTAAATGTGGCCCGCACGAATGCGGGCCACATCAGCAATTACGCCGCGATGAGAATCGCGAAATCCCGCTTAGTTCTCGCCGATTTTGACGACGTTCTTCTCAGCGAGCTCCTGCACCTGCTCGGCGGTGTAGCCAAGCTTGGTGAGGGTATCCATGGTGTCGCCACCCTGGGCAGGCATCGGGCGCCAAATCTGGCCCGGGGTCTGCTCGAAGCGAGGCATGGGAGAGAGGCCCTTGAAGGTGTCGCCGTCTTTGGTCTCCCACTCGACGAAGTTGCCACGGGCAGCCATGTGCTTGTCGGCAACCATGTCTTCGAACTCGTAAACGCTCTGGGCAGCGATGGCATGCTCGGCCAAAATATCCTCAAGTTCGAGCTTCGTGCGCTCAAGCAGCCAAGCCTCAAGGCGCTTCTCGAACTCTTCAGCGATGGGCATGGACAGCCACAGGGAAGCGGTGTCCTCAGGCAGCTCAGGAGTACCCCAGTGCTCGCCCAGGCCGAGCTCTTCGATGATCCACTTGTTCTGGCGAATGCCGAACAGGTTCAAAGCGATGAAGCCGTCCTTGCACTTGTACACGCCGATGCCGCAGAGGTTCTGGTTGCGGGCGCCAGCGCGAGGCCACTTGATGCCGTCGTTGAGGAAGTCGACCAGGTAGTACTGGCTCATGTACATGATGCCCTCATACATTGCCCAGTCGATGCTCTCGCCCTGACCAGTGCGATCAGCCTTGCGCAGAGCAGCCAGCGAGGCGGCAATGAGCAGGTAAGAGTTGATGTAGTCGCCGGAGTACGGCATGGTGATCATCGGCTGCTCAGGGGTGCCGTTCTGGCAGGTGAAGCCGGCGTAGGGACCAACGGTGCCGTCGTAGGCAGGACGTTTGACGCGGTCGGGGTCGCCGAATTTACCATAGCCGGAGCAGTGGACGATAATGAGTTTGGGGTTAACGGCCCACATATCCTCATCGGTGAAGCCCTTGCGATCCCACGTGCCGCCCTTGGAGGACTCGAAGAAGATGTCAGTGTCCTTGAGCATCTTCAACAGAACTTCTTTGCCCTCGGGGGTGAACTGGTTCAGAGCGACGGAGCGGCAGTTACGACGCTCGGCCTGAGCAGCGTTCTTGGCATCGCGAACGGTGTCGCCGTAGCCCGTGTTCTCGAGCCACGTAACATCGGCACCCCAGTCAGCCATGATGTTGCAAGCGCGAGGAATAGCTTCCTCCATTGCAGCGAAGACGATTTTGACGTCGTCGAGAACACCAAAGCTCGGTTTTTCGGTAGGAATGGCAGCCATATTGCTGGTCCTTTCTCGTTTCTCAGGGCGCGCCGCGCCCTCACACGGCGCGCCCATTGAGATTTCCCCAAATGCGAGGCGGCATGCGCCTCACGTTATTAGTAAACGCTGCACGGCCCCGCCCACGACGGGGCCATACGATGCGAATTACTGGCGATACGCCTTGATAGCGTTCTTGGAAGCGGTGAGAATCATCATCTCGTCGGTGCCGCCGGAGACGCGGTCGACACGCAGGTCGCGCCAGATGCGGTTGATGCGGTGCTCAGAAGCAACAGCGATGCCGCCCATGACCTGCATAGCGTCGTCAACGACCTCGAAGGAAGCGTTGGCGCAGAAGTACTTGCACATTGCAGCCTGGCCAGCGTCGACGTCGCCGCCGAGGTTGGTGTCGGCGTTCCAAGCAGCTTCGTAAAGCATGTTGCGCATGGAGTCGAGCTTGATGGCCATGTGGCAGAACTTCAGGGAGTTCAGCTGGAAGCGAGCGACCGGCTTGCCGAAGGCAACGCGAGCCCAAGCATGCTTGGCAGCGTCTTCGAAAGCAGAGATAGCCGTGCCGTAGTCGCATGCAGCAACGAGCCAGCGCTCGAAGTTGAAGTCAGCGACGCCGCGGTTGAAGCCGTTGCCCTCTTTGCCGAAGAAGTCCTTCTCTTCCATCTCGACGTTGTCGAGGTAGACCTCGCAGCAGGAGTCCATGCGCAGGCCCAGCTTGGTGAGCGGGGACAGCGAGATGCCCGGCTTGGACATGTCAACGAAGAACTCGGAAATGACGTCCGGGTTGTCAGCGTCGCGGCACATGATGATGAGGTACTTAACACCCTTGGAAGAGGTGATGAAGGTCTTGGTGCCGTTGAGGTAAATCTTGCCGTTCTCGCGCTTGTAGGTGGTCACGAGGCCGGAAACGTCAGAGCCGGCGCCCGGCTCGGTGCAAGCGGAGTTCACAACCTGCTCGCCCGTGCCCAGGTACTTCAGGCAAGCATCGATCTGCTCCTGAGTGCCCTCGCGGACGATGGTGTTGTAACCGGTGAGCAAGTACAGAACATAGGTCGGGGCACCGTACTGGCCGAGAACCTCGTAGATCGCCATCAGCGTGGTGATGGGCTGCTCGAGACCGAGGCCACCGTGCTCTTCATCGAGCATGATGCGGTCGAAGCCCATTTCGCAAAGGCCCTGGGCCCAGCGCAGCGGGTACTCGTGCTTCTCATCGCACTCGTGGAAGTAGGTCTCCCAGTTCTCGCTCTCCATGTAGTCGCGGTAGGACGCCACGATGAGCTCTTGTTCGTCGGTCAGATTGAAATCCATTGAGGAACCTCCTTATTGGTTGCACTCACATCCGGCCTCGCCGGAATATGACAGGATTGGGGGTGGGCATCTGCCCTATTGAAGCTACGCCTGATGGCGGGTCTTCCAGAATTCAGCGGAATGTTCGATGCACTCAGCAGCTTCATCGAGCATTCGGGAGTAGTGAACGAATGCATGCAGCACGCCTTCGAACACTTCGTGCTGGTTGCGCACGCCGTTGGTGTCGAGAACGCGGTGCAAAAGCTCGGAATCGTCACGCAGCGGGTCGAGACCGGCAGCGGCGATGTAGCACACAGGCATGCTCGTCGTAAGGTCGTTGTGGAACATGTCCACGTACGGTGCCTTGGTTTCGGTAGCCAGGTCGTTGAGCCAGCACTCGTTGTAGTAGATAAGGTCTTCCTTGCGCATGCCGTCGATATCCCAACCGTACAGACGCTGCGACATGGAATCTTCGAGGCCATAGAAGCCGTAATACAGAAGCAGGCTCTTCACGAAGGAGTTGTCGCCCTCTTCGTCGCGCAGCCACAAATTCGATGCCATCGAAAGAACTGCGCCGCCCGAATCGCCGGCGAACGAAAGGTCGTCGCCGTCGATGCCTTCTTCAGCACCATGCTCGTGCAGGTGCTTGGCGACCAACACGCACTCCTGAATGTTGGTGGGATACTTCGACTCAGGAGACAGGTGGTAGTCGACGCTCACGACAACCGCGCCCGTTTTCTCGGCGAGAATGCGGCACACGCGATCGTGGGTGTCGGGGCTGCCCACAACAAAACCGCCGCCGTGAATGAACTCAATCACGGGAAGCTTCTCAGCTTCGACGGGGTAATAGTAGCGAGCCATGAATTCGCCCATGGGACCCTCGAACGTGCGCTCGACGGTCTTGGCCATAACCGGACCGCCCTCGTTCCAGAAGCGGCGCTCGCGCACGTAGTTCTCGCGCATCTCAGCGAATCCCACGTCGGTGACGAAGGCGTCGCCTGCAAGCTCGGCCGACTTCTGGAGGACGGCTTTCATCTGATCGTTCATAAGCAACTGTGGATCGACTTTGTTTTCCATGTTCAATCCTCTCTCGATGACTTGGGAAGTGGAGGGGCGTTTGGCGTCGCCTCTCCACAAGGCTAGCGGATTCGCTGGTAATAAGGGGCCTGTGCGGCCGGTCAGCGTTATACGAGCCGGCCGCTAAAGTGCTTGAAAGTTAGTTGGCCTGAGAAGCAGCATGCTTCTTGATGGCACGGATGCACATGACCAAGAAGATGATGCCGAGGACGGCGAACATGATCTCGAAACCGAAGATCTGGTTGAAGGCTGCGACGCCGGAAGCGTCGATCAGCGAGCCGTACCAGGTGTGAATGAACACGTCAGGCAGGAAGCCGATAACGGAAAGGATGCCAGCGGCGGTGCCGAAAATTCGCATCGGAATGCCGAGCTCGGAGAGCGGCGAGGAGCCGATGGAGAAAGCGCCGTAGGTGGCGAAGCCGAACACGACGACCAGGCAGCAAGCCACGATGGACAGGCCGGAATCCTGGGGCATCACGATGAAGGCGCCCAGAACCACGATGGCAAGCGCGAAGCAGCCGATGATGGTCTTGGAAGACTTAGCCTTCGCAGCGATGGCACCGATAACCGGGCCAGCGAGCAGGCCAATACCATAGGTACGAATGAGGCCGATGATGTTAACGGTGTTAGCGTCGGTGCCCATGGCCTGAGACAGATACGGAGTGGTGTAGGTAGCGCCCTGGTACACGCAGTAGACGCAGAAGTAACCGAGGCAAGCCCACAGAACGCCGGGGGTCTTGATGGCCTCAGCAGCGTCAGCAACGCTGAAGAGCTTGGCGTCCTTGTTAATCTCGCCCTTGAAGTCAGGGATGAAGACGAAGGACAGAACGCCGAGAACAGTAATCAGAACACCAAGGAAGATGATGACCGACTGCATAGCGAAGATGGTGTCGGGGATAGCAGCGATGATGGCAGCGTTGATAACGCCAACAACAAGGCCGGTAACGCCGTAAATGGAGTAGGAAACACCAATGCGGGCAGGATACTCATCCTCTTCGCAGCACAGACGAATAACCTTGAAACTGGTGCCCCACCAAATCAGGATGGAGGTAAGGCCCATGCCACCGAACAGCACGTAGCACATCTGCACGGAAGGAAGCATTGCGTAGAGGAACGTGAGCACTGCGGTGCCGATGAAGCCGACCCACGCGAGAGTGCGCATACGGAACTTGTCGGCGATGATGCCCGAAGGCAGGTAGCAGATAAGAGCAACGATGCCGTAGAAGGACACCATTGCGCCCAAGTCGGCGTTGGTGCAGCCGAGGGCCGTCATCAGAGGATCGTAGAAGACGCCCTTCAGATACATCGGCGTGTAGATGATGGAGGAACCCATCGAAATGAGGACAATCAAGAACCACTTGTGGAAACCAGTGAGGTCCTTGTACGTCACCTCGCCCTTGCTCTTTGCAAGAATGGACATGTGTTTTCCCTTTCTCGTTTACCTTAAGAAAGCATTGCTTTCCGGTACGAGCGCCCCTCTCCTTGCTTATGAAGTTCTTGATCGTTTTCCGAATTGCTCCGTTCAAAAGAGCCAAGGACTTCATAAGAACTCGCGGGACGCGTGTCGCGCATGCGCGACGCCAAATAAGTAGGCCCCTTAAGCCCAGCGAATTCCGCCTCCTTCCAAGGGATCGTGCCATCGCATGAAGCCTTATTCCGGATGTTCGGCTTTGTTGCCGACTCCCGGTTCCCCAAAGGCCTCATCGATCAGACAAGTTGCATTTTGTGGCCGAATCGTGAAGTGCGCTATCGCTTGTTGACTATGAATCGCGCTTTACTAGCAAACGAGTTAGTGGATAATTGGAGCATACTTAAAAAACTGTGATGCAGGTTTAATCCAGGTGAATTATCCTATTCAGCATAAATCTGGCCTATTAGAACAAAAAAATCGATAAGCCAGATTAATAAATCGACACATGCCGCACTGCGCGAGGGAAAGGATGGGGGAGCGCTGTGAGTATGGTTTCCTTCTTCGGAAGCGATGCGGAATCGGTAGAAAAAAAGGGATGCGTTAGGCGTCCATTATCTTGGCCTGAGCCTCGTGCTCGCGTGGTTTTATTGCCTGTGGTTCTCGCCAAGCGTGTTCGTGTGCATGCCGCTCATGGGCCGTGCCATGGTGTATTCCTGGCTTGCGAGCCTCGCGTTTTCGGCGCTTGCATTCCTCGTAATGCCGTTGGCGCTCCGACGCATCAATATATATGAGCACCCTACCCTTGTATGGGTTTCGGCCGGAATGCTCGCCGCAGGCACGCTGTTGTTCACGCTTGCGAAACCCTTGGCGACACTGCCCCTTTTTATTTGGGTCGTGTTCCCCATTGTGCTGGCCGTGGCCAACGCACTTCTGTGGGCCGCATGGGGCGAATTCTACACGCGCAAACGCTCGACATTCGCGGTTGGCAAATTCGCGCTTGTCTACGGATCGGTGATGCTCGCAGCAATGATCATGACCGAAATTTTGCCCGCGCCTGTATCGAATGTGTTCGTGGCGCTGCTGCCCATTGCGTGCGGCGCAGTATATAAGTACGAAAACAAGACGGTTGAGGGGCTTGTGTTCCCCACGCTTTTGCCGAAGGCGATTCGCAAAAAGACGAATCGCGCAACGCTTATTATATCGGTTTCGCTGTGCATCGCGTGCGTGGCCTGCTACTTCACGATTGCTATAGTTCCTGAAGATAATATCCTCACAGGTGCGGCGGCATACCCCTTGGGAATGGGTTTGGCGGCAATTCTGTGCCTTGTTATTGCGTCAATCGCGCGCGTTGGCAAACGCACCGAAGCCGCATACAAGCTTCTTCCCTACTTCATGGTTGCGGCCATTGTCGCCATTGCCTTTTTCCTGAGCAATCACGTCGAATTTGACACAATTGCGTTCACGCTCGCCGTGATTCTGGCCGGCATTTTCGAGTTGTTCGTGATTTCGTATTTCGGCACCATGTCGTCGAAGGGCTACATGGCTCCCGTTGCGGCGTTTTGCGCGTCGAGCGCCATTGTGCGCCTGGGCTTTTCGATTGGCGAGGTTTGGGCTGTGCTCTACGAAGACATTCAGGGCATTTGGAACATATTCGTCGAGCCCACATCGCTGTTCCTTATGTGCCTTGTAGCGCTGTCGCTTATTCCGCTCGTGCGCAGCGAAGGCGACATCATTCACGTAACCACGGCGCCTGCCACGCAAAACGACACCGAAGAGATTTGCGACGCGGTTATCGTGGAATTCAAGCTCTCGAAGCGCGAAGGTGAGATTTTGAAGCTCGTGGCGCGCGGCTACACGGTGGATAACATCTCGAACAAGCTCGTGATTAGCCCCTACACTACACAGACGCACATTCGCCACATTTACGCGAAGATGAACATTCACAAGCGCAGCGAGCTGTTAGACTACATCAACATGCACCGCGACAGCGAAAAGCCCGTACGCCCCGCCGCAAAGGCCGAAAAGAAGTAACGGGATCGGGAGAAGATGATTGAGGCGCCCTGCGGGGCGCCTCTTTTGTGCTAGGGAAACGGACCGAAAAAGCTCGAAGCGTCAGCCTACACCAGATACGAGCCGATACCGTACGACGCCGCCGTTCACGCATCGCCACACAAGCGGTCCTCTAAGCAGCTCATCCGCTGATTTAACGACCCTCATAAAGGGACTCATCAACCTCAGCAAGGAAGCGGGCAATTTGGAGCCAACAATCTCCACGGACGAAATCCAGCCCCTCGCTCATGCCGCAATCCTCCCTAATGGCAGCCCCTTTGACTCACGCTTCTAGAAACAAGCGCGCAGACTTAAAACGCGCCACCAAACGATTCAATCAACGGCCTTCATTAGAAACGAGCACGGTATCGTGCCGTTACGGCCGCAGGGCGCTAATAGGGAACACGTAGACGTCATGGGCGGCGTCGTAGCGGCAGAAGGGAGACGTCGCAGTGACAACGGCGCAAAACTCGGGCTTGGGGTTGCGTGCCGCCGGGTTGGAGGCGACCTTTTCGCGCAAGCGCTCGATACTCCTGATGCCGTCGGGCACCTTGGCCTCGCCGAGCTTGATTTCCAACGCCGCCCAGCGGCCGCCGCGAAGCTCGACCGCGCTGAAAGCAAAGGAGCAGCCTCTGCAGGCGCTCATCGGCGAGACGCGGGCGATACGCCTGGGGCATTTCGGTTCCATATGCGGCCAAGGCCTAACATCCTTATCTGAAGTGGGGATACTTTATTTTCGAGGAATATCGAACTCGATTTTCGAGGGTTTCCACACTTCATTTTCGAAATATAATCCCGTGAATTCAAGCGGTATCGTGGCCGAAATTGAAACAACAGTAGAAGAAGGCCCGATAAAATCAGATTGAGCCACCTCACCATTTCTTGGACATGAGAAATGGTGAGGCTTTGGACGCGTGTGACCCGTGTCAGGTTTTCGGGCACGCATGAGAATTCGAGCATTTCTTTATGCTGGCTACGCAACCAACCCTAGAGATGCTACCTCAAGAAATTTACTTTCCATCCAAGAAACCTCGACCACTTCAATCGGCGTTGAACGCAGGGGTTGCTTGACAGCCTTGCCAGTGCCGTACTTTACGTTTTATCGAAAGTCCCTCATCTTCAGTCCGGCAACATATTGGTCACAGGTCAAGCACCACTTTTTCCTTTGGAAGCAGATTATATCCACCCGTCACCTGAGCCAAGCCAGAAAGACCCGGAGCAATCATGGTGCGGTAATGCCAGCCATGGATACGCTTCTCGAACTCTGCGCAGAACGCCGGGCGCTCCGGGCGTGGGCCGATAAGGGACATCCCTTTTGTCAAGACGAAAAAACGCTGAAGTCGCCGACAAGTTGGATCATTGGCTTGATCTGCAGTTTTCTGTATTGCCAATGGCACTGCGGACAGCGTATTGCGCCGGCGAATCGCGGCAACCGCTTTGCGCATAATAAAAAACGCCCGACGACAATTCGAAGGGTCGGGTCGAGCCCGAAAACGGCCTCTCTCCCCTAAGCCGAATCGTCCCATTGGGGCAAATTCCCAATGGGACGATTCTCCGCAGACGGCGCGCGGCTACATGAGCCTCGACAACCGAAGCCTCCAAATGCAGCCTTGCGCCAGGGTCGGCCGCCGCAAAGCCACGGCTTCTCGTTACTTTGCCACCAGGTACCTTCCCACGGAAGGCTTCAGCTTTGGGGGAATCCAAATCGGACGAACCTCGGAGTCGACCGCCTAGCTCATGAAAAGATTTGAGTCAGCCAGTGAGCCGTCGAGCGACGTCATGATGAACGCCCCATGCTGCGCGACGATTCTCGGCTCATAGCCCCACGGCATCACGAGCAGGGGGCGCCCGCCCCGGCAACGATCGGTCTCGGGCTCCTGACCGTCGGGCTGTTCTCCAATAGAGACGCGCATATCGGAGTTAACCCTATAGGAATACACGACGCCAGTCACTTCGCCATGTCTGGATGACGCGAAGCAAAGCGCAACGTCGAGGCTCGAAGCCACATCGAGCAGACGCGTCGCACCGTCGTAATGCTGCATACGGGCTATGAGCCCCAAAATGGGGCCGCCGCAGCGAAGCGGCCCGTTGGCCCGCGCCTCTAGCCGCGGTCGGACACCGCGAGCCCCTTCTCGTTGACGAGCTTGTCGACCTGATGATCGCACGAGAGAAGGCCCTTGGCCATGAGATTTCTCCTAGTTCCAGCGGGTGCGTTTTTCGTAGCACAGAACTTACCTACGTTTGCGTTTTGTCGTGACTTGTTGAGAAGCGTCGCAAATAACAAGCACATTTGCCCAGTTAACGAGAAGCAAAATCGGCTAGACACTCACCGTTTCCGCAGCAAAACGCAAACGTAGGTAAGTTTTCCCAAACGGCCACCAGAACACCATGGTTGAGGCTTTGATGACGATTTTCCCGAAATCAATTAGTCCAGGTGAGGCAATGGAGGCACCAGCCCCGCCCCCCTTGTCTCACTCCCCCAGCTGGATGACGCGATCGCAGACCTCGAGTGCGGCAGGGCGGTGGGTCACGATGATGACGGTTTTGCCCAGGTCGCGAAGACGCGAAAGCATTCTATGCTCGATGTCCTGGTCAAGCGCGGAGGTGCACTCGTCAAGCAACAGCACAGGAGCATCGCTGTAGACGGCGCGCGCAACGGCCAGTCGCTGCATCTGCCCAACGGATAGGCCAGACCCGCCCTCCCCCAGCTGGGCGTCCAACCCCCCCTCGGGCAGCTCGCGCAGGAAGTCGTCCGCGCAGGCGGCCTCGCACGCCCGCCACACGCGCCCGTCGTCGACGCTCCCCCGCTCGGACATGGCCACCACCTCGCGAACGCTGCCGCTCATGAGCATGTTGCCCTGCGGCACGTAGGCAAACGCGCCCGGCGCAAGGCTCGCCGCGTCAATGGCCACCCCGCCCGCAAACGCAACCGTAACGTGCCCCGCCGCAGGCTCCACCATGCCCAGAGCCAACGCCAGCATTGTTGACTTTCCTATGCCGGACGGCCCCGTCACCGCAACAAACTCGCCTGCACGGACCTCAGCCGAGAAGTCTTTCAGCACCAGGCCGGGCTCCCCTTCCGCATAGCCAAAGTCCACGTCGTCGAAGCGCAGCGCCTCAAAGGCGGCGCCCACAGGCGCGGCAAGCACTTCTCGACGTTCGGGGACCAGGGCCTGGATGCGCTCTCGGCTCGCAGAGATCACGGCAAGCTGAGGCACCACGCCGGAGAGGCTGGAGAACGGCGCCCTCACCTGTCCGACCAGCTGGACCAGCGCCATGAGCGTTCCGTAGCTCATGCGCCCGGTGAGGATGCCCCAGCACCCGTAGCAGAAGCCCGCAAGATACGAAAGCTGCATTGCAACGCTGAACACAGCCCCGCTGGCCACGCTCGCGCCAATGCGACGCTCATAGGCGGCCAGATAGCGGTCCATGAGCCCTCGCAGCGAGGCCATCACGCGGCCGGCGGCGCCAAAGGAGCGGATGATCACCAGGTCCTCGAGGTCCTCTTGCAGGTGTCCCCGCATGGTGGCCTCGGCCTCCTGGGCCTCGCGGTGAAGACGCTTGAGCCAGCGCTTCATGGCAAGAGAGATGCCCACACAGACCAAGCCGCCCACCACAAAGAGCAGGCCCAACGGCGGTGCCACAGCAAACATGAGCACAAAGGCGGCAACGGCGCGCACTGCCATGGAGAGAACCTCCGGGGCCATGGACACCATGCCGTTGGCCACCACCGAGACGTCCGACGTCAGCACGCTCATGACCTCACCGGTCAGGCGTCCCTCGGGGAGTCGTCCTCCCTGCATGAGAAGCTGCGCCACGTGGGCCCGCAGTGCATTGTCCACGCGCACCTGGGCGCTGCCAGACAGCCACTTTGAGATGCAAGACAACGCGACCTGCAAAAAGATGGCAGCCGAGAAGAGCGCAAGCGCAGACCCAAAGGCCGCGGCGTCCTGCGAGGTCGCGGCGTCGATGGCACCGCTCATGAGCAGGGCAAAGCTCACGGCAATGACCGCCGACGCGCAGCGCGTCGCGCACAGCACCCACACGCGGGAGAGGTCCTTCCTGCAAACGGAGCGCACCCAGCGGAGCGTCTCGAGCGCGTGGCGGGGCGCGCCGTCGGCGCGTTTTTCGCCAGAGGCCGTTGTGCCCACACGTTTCTTATCGCTCATCGATCCGCATCCTTGACGACGCGCAGCTCCGCCCTGAGGCGCCGCCCGTTGACGAAGGGCTTCACCACAATGCGGTACGCATAGACTGCCGGGAGCAGCCACGGGTGCCGCTTGAGAACGGGGTAGCCAAGCTGCAGCTTCTTGAGCGGTGGAAACACCCGGTGAAGCATGTAGCGCATCCTCGGACCACGGCCCGAGTCCAACTCAGCCTCCTGGCGCAATCTGTTGGTGACTTGGTTCTGGAGGGTGCCGTAGGTGCCGCTCTCCAGCATGTAGGCAAGCATCTGCCCAGGCCCATCGGGAAGAGCGCCCGTCTCGCCCGCAAGCACGCGGCCGCAGGCGTCCTCGCCAACGACTGTCTCCGTAAGGGTACGAAGAGACCGCTCGAAGTCTATCATGCCCAGCTCCCTGAGCTGAGCCGCCACATACGCATGGTCCATCTGCGAATCCCAGGCCTGCATGAGGACCCACTGGTCCGCAATGCCGCGAATGCCGTGGCCACTGGCTTCAAAGTGCTTGGACATGTGTGCAATGTGATAGACGTACGCGTCCTCGCGAGAAAGCTCAAAGTCAAGGGAGCCCTCGCGCGCGGGACGGGCACGCAGCCATGAGTTCTGGTAGTACTTCCACCAGTCAACCTCAGGCACGGCCAGCTGTCGGTGCATCTCCATATTGAAGACGGGCGGCTTGAGGTAATTGTCGCAGTTACCTGCGCCAAAGCCCTCGGCCTCATAGCCCAGGCCCTCCATGATGCGGCGCAGCTCAAGGGCGGTGTCTTCCTCGTCAACGGCCATGTAGCCACCCTGCGCAAGAGGCTCCACGCGGCCACAGAGGATGTCGTTGTCGCACATCCAGCGCATCTCCGGACGGGGGTATTCGCGCCCGACGACAAGCCCCTTGAGCGGTAGGCGAGAAATGCCTGCCTCGTCCATCTTCTGGAAGATTGCCTCGCGCTCTACGTCAAAAAGCGCGAGGCGCATGAGGTTGGCGTCGACCTGCGCCTTCCAGCGGCTGACCTCCCCTGGGGTCACGCCCGGCACGCGGGAGACCGCAAAAGCACAAGTGGACGTCACGGAGTTTGCCGCAGCAAGCCGGAAGGCGCCCTCCCAGCTTGCACCCCCTGGCAGCGGCAGCGGCACCGCCCCTGTGAGCGCGCAGGAGAGCAGGTGCGTGACGTAGGCCTCGTCGTCAGTGAGGCGCATGGCCTCGGTCGACTGCGTCATGCGAGCTCCCCCGCTCCGCGCCGGCCCAAGAGAATCCTCTTGCCCACCCTCTTGACCAGGCCCCAGGCTCGGCGAGAAGCCCTTCGGACAGGACCCAACGCCACCCAGAGCCTGGAGTAGGCCCGGTAGCTGCGCGACATGCCGCAGTCAACGTAGCGATCGTCTCGGTAAAAGCCCTTGAGCACGCCAAAGACCTGGTCAAAAGGAACTCGCTCCAGAGCAATGCAGTTATCGCCGCAGATGACGTAACCGTTCTCGTAGAGGCCCAGCACGCGATGGAGCACCATCATCTGGCCCCGTTGGTAGAGCGCCACGTCGTAGCGCTTGAGGCGCTCGGACGCCGGCACCACCAGTATTGCATCGCGACGGTTGCGCAGCATGGGCCACATGGAGACGCCAACCGGAGGCCCTACGTAGAAGCCCTCGGAATCCAGCACCTCCTTGATGCCGGCGGCGCACGCGTCGGCCACAAGGGGCTCGGCTTGGGTTTTGGGATGCTCAGAGAACACGGGAGAATGCCTACCTTCCGACCGGGAGACTAACCGTTTTATGATACGACATCGCACAGGCAGCCCGCCTCCGGGGTACGCAAGGATTGGCGAGAAGGACGGTCAGTTACCGCCAAAGTCCGCGGGAATCTTAGCGCACCAGTACTCTCCTCCCCAGCCGGGGCCAGGAATGACGGTTCTGCCATCGTCGACCTTAATATCGCAAATGTAACCTTTCTCTGCAGCACTAAACTAATAAGAAAGATTGCATTTTTGTTGAAAATAACAAGACTGACATTAAAAAACGCTGTCTAAGCCCCTATTTACTTCTTCTTGGCGTTGTACATGGAGACCATTTCGTCTTGCAGGGTGGTCTTTGCCAAAGCAACCGTCTCTGGCAGGCACTTGGCCGAGAAGGGGCACTTCCTGAGCCTGATGCAGGTTGGGTACTCAAAGCACGTGGCGCACCTCGGCATGATCTCGCCGCGCTCGCGGAAGCTCTGGACCACGGACTCGTCAAGCTCGTCAGAGTCGATGCTGCCCACGAAGTTGTCCTCGCTGTAGTGCTCGCAGAGCCCCAGGTGGCCATCGGGCAGCACCGTGAGGGAGCCTCCGCTGTCGGCCATGCACTGAGCCATCGGAATCTTGGCCTTGATGCCGCGGCGCTCGAGCAGGCCCGCACGCTCAAGCCGCAGGTCAAGATTCTTGATGCTCCAGGAGAGCTCCTTGGTCGCATCCTCCCTCATGGGGACGATGTCGATGCCATCAAACTCGCTCGTCATCGCGCAGTAGACACTGAACAGCCTGGCGCCGGCAAAGCGCGCCTCAAGGTCGTCCACCAGGGCCAGGAGATTCTTAGCGTTGGCCCTGCTCACATTGAGCCGCACTATCACGCGGACGCCCGCGTCAAGCAGACCCCGGATGTTTGCGAGCACCACCTGGTAGGGGCTCTTCTCGCCGGCGTCAACGTAGCGCTTGACGGCGTTGTAGACGCCCTCGGTGCCGTCAAGCGTGATCTGAATCTGGCGAAGCCGCCAGAGCTCGGCTGCACGCTTGATGAGCTTCTCGTCAAAGAGGAAGCCATTGGAGATCATGGAGGACTCGTACCCGATGCCGCGCTCAACGAGGTCGTTGCAGATGAGGTCAATGACCTGAGCGTTGTACAGGGGCTCTCCACCAAACCAGGCAAGGCGCACCTTGTTGCCGCCACAGTGGCGCACGATGTAGTCGGCCGTCTTGTGCGCGGTCCCGACGCTCATGGTCGGGCGGGCGCGGTCCTTCTCGTAGCAGTAGAAGCAGCGCGCGTTGCAGTCCATGGTGGTGAAGACGTGATAGGTGGTGACGTGCTCGGGCCTCTGGTGGAGAGACTCCAGCACCAGGCGCACGAGGTCCGCCGAGCTCTTGTCGTCTATGCTCGCCGGAACGCGGAACCAGCGTTCCTGCAGCTCAAGGCACTCGTCCGGGCTGCCAAACTCCTCAGGCGAGAGGAGCGCGAGCTCGCGCGTCAGCGTGTTGAAGGCAAGGGTGCCCTCCCCGACCTCCTGGAAGACCAGGTGGTTGGTCCACCTCCAGCCGTCCGGCGCGGCCTTGGGCTCGCCCAAGATCTTGAGCACGTTGGATACCGGTTCTTGGATGGTCTCCACGAAAATCTGCCTTCCTGTTTTGTGGAACATGCCAGGCAGGCAAAATATCTACTTGCGCAGCATGCGAGGGGGGGGTAAATTTAGCTCCACTGTAAATGCTAACGAAGGGAGCTTCTCGATATGGACAAAAAGAACAGAGAGTACGTCTCGCCGGAGATGGACGTGATTTTGTTGGAGCGAGGGGATGAGGTATGCACTCTGTCTAGGTGGTGCGTCTCCGGACAAGGCGGCAGTTTGGGTGATTTCCCAATCGGTTGTTGGGAGGACGTTTGCGATGGCGATTGGGGCGGCGATTGATAACCACCCCCACTAGTAGCACCCCTGAGCGGCTAACCGAATCCTTCTCGGCTAGCTGCTCTTTTATGTGTCAGTCCTCAACAAAGCCCTGCTCGCGCATGCGGGCGAGAAGTGTCTCAACGTCAGCGAGGGCACGGCCAATCTCCACGTCGTACTCGGCTACGAGGCGCTCGGCTATGGCCTTCACGTCCAGCCCCTCCTCCACGCCGTGCCAGACGACGGCCGCGGTCTGGTTGAGCTTGACCATGCCATGGAAGTCTCGGCTGGCGTCACCGGTGGCAATGACCACGGCCTGGCCGGCGACGTCTCGCATAACAAAGCCCTGCTTAATCCTCATGGGAATTCCTTTCATCATTGTTGACTAAACACGCGTCAAAGCCTTGGCCTGTCATAGCCTCGAAACTGGCGCGAACTGCGGTTGGTTCCATGGTGCAGGAAAGCTCGTAGACCGGAACGCGCCGCAGCAGCACATCAAGAAACTCCACCGTGAGAACTGCGGCGGAAGCATCCGAGGGAACGTAGAGCTGCCTAAGCGCACGCTCAAGGACATCCGCCGGCTCGATGCGCCGGCAGACGTCCTTCTCGCCGCGCGAGATGAAACAGAGACCGCCAAGTGGAACGCAGACGTTGCGCTGCCAGCCCTCCTTACCAGACCACGGGGTGCCGCAGGCCATCACCTCGGCGTCACTTGCGTACAGCAGGGGCTTGTCCCCGTTGACCGCCTGGACCGCATTGCCCAGTGTACGGCGCCAAAGTTGCAGGTGGGTGGACTTGCCCGTACCGCTGAAAGCGGTGAAGGCGTAGGCGCGGCCATCGTACTCAAGCACGGCAGCGTGCATGAGGAAGCGTCCGACGGCAGGGCCCTTCTCGGCAAGCTGGCGAAGAAGGGCGAGCTGGGCCAGGTAGGTGTCAGAGAAGTAGGATTGACTGGCAATCTCTCGCTCGGCCCGAACGAGTTCCGGGGTCACGCAGAGGCTGAGGTCCGCAACGGGCGCCGGAGAAGGCACAAGGTAGTCACCAAAGAAGCGAGAATCGTCAATGCCGTCCACGTCAACGAGGATGTTCGCAAGAGACAGCTGCATAGGCTTCAAAACCATTCAGGAAGTAGGTATGTAACGACCTCTGCATTATACGCAAGACCCCCGAGGTGGGTACAACCAACTCGCAACCTCAACAGATAGGAGCCGCAATGGAGCAAAGAGCCCCTCGACCACGCATCTCAATCTACAGGAATGGCGTTGTCGGGAACATCATTGCCGAGACCGGACACATGCTTAATTGCTCTTAATAGCAAGATTGGGTAGTAGCGGGAGGCGATCCTACGCACAAATAGCCCATGGCTGCTCTGCAGGCTATCTGCTCGCGTGTTGTAGCCAAATTAATAATAGGGGCATCACCTTAAGATGATGCCCCTTAAATGGTGCAGGTCATAGCACCTAAAGTGGTTAATCTCTCTTGAACAAATCCCTCGTATACACCTTGTCGGCCACGTCGGACAAATCATCGCTCCAGCGGTTGGCCACGATCACGTCGCACTCGGCCTTGAACTTGGCCAGATCGTGCGTGACTTCGCTGCCGAAGAATTCCGGCGCGTCGAGCGTGGGCTCGTAGACCACCACGGGCACGCCCTTGGCCTTGACGCGCTTCATGACGCCCTGGATGGAGCTCGCGCGGAAGTTGTCGCTGTTCGACTTCATGGTCAGGCGATACACGCCGACGACCGGTTTTTTCTTGCCCTCGTAGACCTTGTCCCACACCATCTGCAGCACCTCGTCGGCGACGAAGTCTTTGCGGGTGCGATTGGCGTCGACGATGGCCTCGATCAAGTTCTGAGGCACGTCCTTGTAGTTCGCCAGCAACTGCTTGGTATCTTTGGGCAAACAGTAGCCGCCGTAGCCAAAGCTCGGGTTGTTGTAGTGGGCGCCAATACGCGGCTCCAAGCACACGCCGTCGATGACGTCGCGAGTATTAAGGCCACGCATCTCACAGTACGTGTCGAGTTCGTTGAAATAAGCCACGCGCAGCGCCAGGTACGTATTAGCGAAAAGCTTCACCGCCTCTGCCTCGGTCGTGCCCAGAACAAGTTTGACAATGCCCGTCGTACCGTCAGCGTTGGTGCGGGTAAGCTCGGCAGGGTCCGCACCCTGAGCAAGAAGCTCGGCGAATTCCTCGGCAGCCGCCACGGCCTCGGAATCGTCTTTTGGAGCACCCACTACAATACGGCTGGGGTGCAAGTTGTCGTAGAGCGCCTTGCTCTCGCGCAGAAACTCGGGGCTAAAGAGAATGCGATTGTCGTTCAGCTTCTCGCGCAGGCCCGCAGTGTAGCCCACCGGGATGGTCGATTTGATGACGATCCACGCCGTCGGGTTTACCGACCGAATAGCCTCAATAGCAGCCTCAACGGAAGAAGTGTCGAAAAAGTTCTTATCGCTGTCGTAATTCGTCGGTGTAGCCACGATGGCGTAGTCGGCGCCAGCGTAGGCCTCAGCAACGTCCACGGTGGCATGTAAGTCAAGATAGCGCTCCCCCGCCTTGGCCTCGCTCAAAAAGCGTTCGATCTCGTCGTCCTGGATGGGCGACTGATAAACGTTAATCTTCTCGACCTTCTCGGGGATGACGTCCAGAGCATGTACCTCGTTATGCTGCGAGAGCAAAACAGCGAGGGACAAACCCACGTAACCAGTACCAGCAACTGCAATCTTCATGTCGAACTCCTTATTCTTCGGTTTTCAAAGTGTTTATCTGGAATAGCGAGGTGAGCTAGGCTCGCTTCAGGTTTTTTATCGCCTCAACGTTCACCCCGTATTCGAGAAGAAGAAACGCAGCAGCGCTCATATATCGAACGACGTCGTACCAGCCCTCAAGCTCTTCATCGGGCATCAATGCAACAAATTCCTTGTATTTACTGGAATCGATAGGTTCGACGTTGTTGTGCCTTATATTGAGGTTGTTCACCATATAGAAATAGTCACGCGTGAAATCCTTGGCAATCTTGCTAAGCTCTTCCCGATGAGGCTCCAACTCCGCCGCAAGGCCAACAAGAATCTTTCGCTTGCCCTCCAAATCGCCTTTGTAGGCGCGATAGTCGTAGCGGAAAAGATCGTTGCCAATCACTTCTGGTGCAATTTCAACCGCAGCCCCAATGTCCTCATTCACTGGAACGAGAACATACAAGCCCCTATCAGATATAAACCGATACCCTATTTTATCCGCAAGCGTATTTGCATGGCGAGCTATGGAAAGTGATCTCGTTGTCACGAGGCTCTGATCGGAGTTCATCGCATAAGCAAAGTTGTACACATATTCAGCAAGCAGAAGAAGATCGTCCAGATTATCTGAGTATTCGAACCGCTCGAAATATAGCTGATTCCTCTCATTGAAATCGCTTAGATCATATGCCGTCCCAGCAAAGGGCATCCATTGGAAACATTCCTCCATATCATCATAAAAGCCGCCTTCCTCATACACGAGCATATAGAAACTGTGATACTCGACGGCAACATCAACCCCAACGGCATTCAGGATATCGGCGAAAGTCCTTCTCAACGTACCCCTCCGTAATACGCTCGGTACCACTTAGCAAACGAGCGCAACCCATCCTCAAGTGGGGTCGCCGGCTTATAGCCGAAATCACGCTCGAGCGCGCTCGTATCCGCATAAGTCACAGGCACATCACCAGGCTGCATGGGAACGAGCTGTTTATGGGCATCAAAATCGTAGTCAGCGGGTAACACGCCCTCTTCCACAAGTATGCGCTGCAGTGTATCCACGAAGTCCAGCAGGTTCTCGGGGTGGGAGTTGCCGATATTGTAGACGCGATGCGCCGCCATAGGCAGGCCGTCAGCACCAATCTTGACCTCAGGAGCCCCGTCCATCACGCGACGCACACCTTCCACAATGTCATCTACATAAGTGAAGTCGCGTTTACAGTCGCCCATGTTGAAAATCTTAATAGTATCGCCGCGACGCAACTTTTCAGTGAAGCCAAAATACGCCATATCGGGACGCCCCATCGGTCCATACACTGTGAAGAAGCGAAGGCCCGTCGCGGGAATGGAGTAAAGCTTCGAATACGCCGCAGCCATGAGCTCATTGCTTTTTTTAGTAGCCGCATAGAGCGAGACTGGTGAGTCTACGCGGTCATCTTCGCTAAAAGGCACTTTCTCGTTTCCGCCGTAAACGGACGACGAACTCGCGTATACCAGGTGACTCACTGGATGGCGACGACACGCCTCTAGGATATTGAAGAATCCGATAAGGTTTGAGTCAATGTAGGCCTTGGGGTTCTCTATGGAATAGCGCACACCTGCCTGGGCAGCAAGGTTAACCACCACGTCAAAGCCATTCTCCGCGAAAAGGCGCTCAATCAACGCCGCATCACACAAGTCGCCGCGCACGAACGTGAAGCGCCCGTCGGCATCTTCCTCCGCCAACATGCGAAGGCGCGCCTCCTTGATACCCGGATCATAATAGCTGTTCACATTATCCAGCCCGACAATGTGATCCTCAGTAGTTTCCAGAAGCTTTTTCACTAGGAACGACCCGATGAATCCGGCCGCACCTGTTACGAGTACAATCCTAGCCATTGGCTTTCTCCTTCACTTTCTTAATCGCCTCTCGACATGCGCGCAGCAAAAAGGCTCAGCCATGTCTCGCAATCTATCATTACGGATGCAGACATGAAGTAGCCGATATCTAAACCCGTTATAAAGCGTCATTCCAAATTCATCACATCGCAACAACAATAACCAGTTACCTGCTATTTACTAATTAAAGCGTCGAGATACAGGCTAAACGAATCTCTGTATTCTGCTTGATTAAAAAGCTGCAGCGCTTTATCTAGCGCGGCCTTTTTCATTGCGATAAGCTCGCAATCGCTCATAGAGCACGCGACCTTTATGCCATCTTCCATTGACTTTTCACTCATATCGGGTACTACGATTCCGTCTACGCCGGTTTCGAGAACAGCGTCGGCCCCGCCCACCTCGTTGCACAGCATCGGGACGCCATTAGACATGCATTCCGCAAACTTAGTAGAAAAACCAGCCCTTGCATAAAGCTCAGGCTTGCGAAATAAGATGCCAAAATCAGACTCGCGAAGCATTTCAATGACCCTATCGTGAGACCGCCGACCCCAAAAATGGACCCCATTGACTTTCGATAGACCCGTACAAAGATTCTCTGCCTCCTCAGGAGAGACGCCAACAACGTCAATAACCGGCCGCGAAGGCATAGCGTCAGACAACTTCTCAATCGCCTTTATGAAGCAAGCAAGATTGTCTTTTCCCCCAGCAGGAGAGCCAGCGTAAAAGAACCTTGTAACAGTTCTTTTATGCGGAAGCCCTTCTGCTATCGTCGCAATCGAATCGCCATTTCTATTAAGTGGGGGCAAAAAGAACACCTGAGGCTTACCGTGCTCTTTGCAAATCAGCTCAAAATAATCCCTGAAAAAAGGCGATATAGCGATAACTCCATCAACCAGCGTATCAACAAGCTCAACGCGCTTACTGCGCGATCTTTCAACTATCCATGCTGCGATATCGCCCCTAAAGTGCGGTTCAAACCAGTCTGTCTCGTCGACGAGAACCGGAACATCGCAGTCCCGGCACCAGGTAGACACCTTAGCGGCAAGCTCAGCTTCAATTCCATAATAAATAACTGCTGCGGGGCTTACTTCTTTGGCCTTGTCCTTGAACGCCGCATAGGCACGACAAGATGTCATCCGTTCATGGTACTTGGCAATCAGCTGCCACTTGGTAAGCTTTAGCGAGTTAGGTATAGTAACCGGATAATCCCAGCAGCATCCCCCATTTGACCCCGACTCAATTCCGGCGACCAGAAATATGACCTCATACCCACAATCACGCATCAAATCTGCAATAGCAAATGCATGCTTCGTCGGAGCATTGTCTCTCGGCGCACTCTGTATTACATATAGAATTGTTCCCTTTGCCTGCACCGTATAAGTCCTTCTTTACCTCGCCAATGACAAATAGTCCCACGATAATAGGTCTAAGTCTTTCGATTGACACTCCATCAACGAATTACTAGCCATCGAAATACGCGTGCCTCCCACTCTCACTCAGCATTCTTCCCCGCTTTTCTTGAAAGGAGTTCGCTGCGAATAACCGCAAAGCCATCCAGCTTAAACACCATTGATCCCAAAATATAGATCAGCAATCCAGACATCAATTGAACCATCAACAATGCTATTGGCGCCATATCAGCCCTACCGATGAGGAGCATTGCCAAAAAGCAAGCGCTAGACACTAACGCAGGCTTCGCAATGTCCCATATCTGGTCTTTTATTCCGTAGTCAAGCAGCCGCCTAACAGGGACAATATTAACAATCATAGAAAAAAATCCTGAAGCAGCACTCGCTATCGCAATACCCATAACGCCAAACGGAATCGACGCAAACAGCAGTCCAAAACAAATCACTTTTTTGACAACTTCAAGACGTAAGCAGCATGCTCCTTCGCCCATAGCCTTCAATGCCTGCCAATTCATTGTCTGAAGTGGCTGAAAAAGGAAGAACAAGCAGCCCAGCTGAAGGTAAGGCACGCATGCAGACCATTTATCCGTCAACAATACAGTCACAAGCGCTGGCGCACAACCGGCAAGGATCGCCATCATCGGAAACACGAGATAGGAAGACAACCGTATTGCCTTTTGCAAAACCGACCTCAGACGATCCTTGTCTCCGTTTACCTTGCACATCACAGGAAGCATTACATTGCTGATCGGTGCGTTAAGATTCCCGATTACCATCGATGGAAACTGATTGCCCCTGTTGAAATAAGCCAAATCAGCCGCCGAGTAGAACTTGCCAATAATGAGCGACCGACCCTCAGTGTAAATCGAATTGATTAGACTAGCACCACAAAATTGAACGCCAAGCGGAACCAGCGTCTTGAACGACAGCTTGCAAAACGTAAATTGCGGCAGCCATTTAGTCTGCAATGCCATAATCAAGCTGGTTAAAACGACGCTTAGCAATTGCTGGGCAATCAATGAGTAGATTCCAAAACCGTATAGCGCCATTGCTATCGCGCACACACCAGACAGCAACGAGCCCAGCGATGATGCTACGAATTGCTTCCTGAACAGAAAGGCCTTAGCTATATATGCCTTCTGGATTGCACTCAAAGTCGAAAACGGAAGCCTCAACGCAAGCACACGAAGATAAGAACCAATCTGATCCATCCCATAAAAAGCCGCTATCACATCTGAACACAAGAAAAAGAGGGCATAAAGCACGACCGACATGGCAAGACCAGTTACAAATATGGTGCCATAATCGACTTTGCCGGGCTTATTCTTCTGAATCAGAGCCTCGCCCAGACCGTTAGTGACCAATACGTCTGCCAGATTGATAAATACCAGAAGGAGCGACAGGACACCGTAGTCTTCAGGGGATAGAATTCGTGCAAGAACCAGCGATATTACGAACAGGGTCCCTTGCGTTAAAAATCTTTCCCCTACAGCCCAGAACATACTCTTTGCTGCTGTTTCTTTCAGTGAATCTGACATAATTACTTACTCACAGCCTGTTCAAGCTTTTGCGCTCCGCATTTGCTAACAGATATGCCAAACCCGATGAATAGACATGCTATCCCGGGGTTCAATGCATAGGAGTAATAATTCGATAGACCCAAAAGAGCTGCCAAATACATAACGGCAACAAAGCGGCATGAACCGCCATTTACCGCGTTGCTCGATACTATCGTTTTAAGAATCACATACGCCAACATTAGGGCGGGGCCAATCCCGTAATGAAACATCAGAAATATGAATTGGTTGTCAAAAAACAGGTAATTCGCCTGCGTACCGTAAGTGTATCCAGCGGATGATCCATTGCCTAGAACCAGGCTCAAAGGATCGACCTGAGAGAAAAAAATTTCATATTGGCCACTTCTAGTATCCTCGTCAAGCCTATCGCCGAATGTACTCAATGCATCGGGGAAGATGATACTTGCGACAAGAACTGCACCCATGAATAAAACGACTGTATATAGTACTCGTCGAAACTTCTTCGACATCGAAGGACTTGAAACGGCTATATACAACAAAACGAGGACGGACTGAATCATCCAGCTTCTCGTGGCGATCAAGACCGCAAAGAGCATCGAAATCGCGCAGAGCAAAACCTTTTTTATGTAGCCGCATCGCGATTCAGGAGCAAATGCCGCGGTAATCCACAGGAAGCTAATACCCAATGCAAAATAATCCCTTGCTGGGCTCCAACCAATCGTACTGTCCCATCCGCACAATACATGAAATCGGACTATGGATCCAAAACCAAGCACAAAGGCAATCAGAGCGGCACCTGGAGACACTCGAACCAAACGTTCGGATAAGTCTCCCTCGCCAGCAACAAGGATGAATAAAGGGATGAGAAATACCGTTATAGGCACGCTTCCAAACAGCAAGTCAAGCATGCTCGTTTTGCGTATAAGGAGCTCAACTGCCCCATAGACCCCAAAGCCCGTAATAGCGAAAATGGAAAGCAGCGGATGACTATTCCGGTTAAAGAAAACCGCCTTCGCCAATAGCAATAAGAGACATATTTGCTGCAAATAGCTTAGAAACGTTGCTGGCGCCCCTGCACTCGTGCGAAATGCATATCTTGAAATCTCCCATTCAGTTGCAAGAATATACGAACCACCGAGATCCCTGACCAGCGGAATCAAGAATCCCGCTACCAAAGCGACATAAAACAAGAACGCCGAGACAGGAAGCTCTCCCAACCTTGCCGAAATCGAAACAGTTCTTCTATTGCTTATTCGCCTATCCATTAAAGAAGAGAGAGCCATTTATCACCAATCGTTTCGAGCGATAGCTGTTGACGCAATTCCCTCGCACGCAAACCAATAGCCTTCGCATACTTCGGGTTATCAACAAGATGGGCCATCGCATTAGCCTCAGCCTCAACATCATCGATGTCGACGAGAATACCATTTGCCCCATCGACGATGACCGCCTCAGCGCCACCGCCCATGCATCGAGTACAGATGGTAGGTACGCCCATGCACAAAGACTCAAGCATGGAGTTTGACAGACCCTCGAAGCGCGAGGACATCACGAAAACGGCGGAAGTCCGAATACAATCAAGCACATTAGGCGAGAACCCCTCGAAAGACACCGCATCCGCAACGCCCTCTTCGGCAGCAAGCCCCCTCAATCTGACATCCAATGACCCCTCGCCAAAGATCTCAAGCCTATAATCGGGATGAAGAGAATGAAACCTGGCAAATGCACGTATCGTCATCTCGTGGTTCTTCTGCTCTTCCAGACGTCCCGACGTGGTAATCACCTTTCGTCTCTCCCCGTCATAGGGCTCAGGCACAGACTCCGAAAGCGGATTGAGAATCACCGTTCCATTTGCTTTCAGTTTGCTGGGCAAAAGCTGGGCCTGCGTTTCGGTTTGAAAGACAATGGCATCGGCCTTACGATACAAAGCGTTTCTAACGTGCGGCAAGAAGCTGTTGCCGGGGAAATCGAAACGAGGATCGTTTCGAACAGAGATAATCACCTTGTTTGGCAATCCAATCGACGCAAGAAGCGTATACATGTTTTGATGTGGCAAGAAAGACATGAAGACAGCCGCTGGTTTGGCTTTCATTAAACGACGGATGTAAGCTATCTGCTGCAAGGGCTTAACGGACGGACTCGCAAAATCATCCACAAGTGAAACTCCCTGCGGAATCTCATAATGTACGCTTTTATCCTTCGTCAAGACGATAGTAAAGGGATGCCCTTCTTCCAAGAAGAACGAAGACAGAGCCAAGGCAACACGCTCGGCGCCGCCACCGCCGAGCGAGGGTGCTATAAAGAATATCTCAACCTGGTTGCGCTTGGAAGTCAACCCGGTCTTGTCACCAGAAGAAATCATACCCAGCCTTCTAATCTCAATGCACGTACATAAATCACGGTGTGCTGCATCCAACTTTACTCATGCAACTTGTCGTATTCCATGGCACTTAGCATCATTGGTTCAATAAGCTTCGATATACCTCAAGCACCTCATTAATACTACGTGCGATACTGAAGGACCGCAGTATAGTCTCCCTAGAAGCCACGCCAACCGTTTCGCGCAATGTTGTGCTTTCGAGAAGCGCTATCAACCTTTTAGAAAGGGTTTCGATATCATCAACACTAACGAGGAATCCATTGACTCCATCCTCAATGACCTGGGGAACCCCTCCCACGGCCGTGGCCACCGTCGGGACGCCCCGCGCCATGGCCTCTAGCACGCTCATGGGCAGACCCTCGTTCTTGGAAGGCAAGCAGTACACGGCGGCGCGCTCGAAAAGGGCCTCGCGTTCGCCGCCCGTGACCCAGCCGTGAAACTCGCATCGGTCGGCAATGCCGAGCTCTTCAGCGAGCCGTCTATTCTTCTCGACCTCACCGTCACCGCCAAAGACGATCTTCGTCTCCGGGAAGCGATTCAGTACTTCCCTTGATGCGCGCAAGAGCACGTCAGGGCTCTTGTTCGCATCAAGACGTCCTAAAAATAGGACGTCTTGATGCGAACAAGGCGAACACGGCTTCGCCGGCACGGCTACGCCGTTGTGCACGACTGTGATCTTATTTGGGTCGCAAACATTATCGGCGAAGTAGTCGCGCCACTCCTCGGAGAGCACCACCACGCGGTCCGCCATGCCAAAGGTCTCACGAACGTCGCGACGATAATCGTCCCCGCCCTCCTCAAATGCCTTAGCGAACTCGCCGTCGTGGTCGTGCAGTATGACGTGCTTTCCGGCCCTGTAGGCCATGCGAGCCATAATCGACTTGCGCTTGTATGAACCACGCGCGCTGATATGTAGGTGAACGATGTCGTATTCGGGCATAATACGCCTATAGCGAACCAAAGCCCGCGCGAAAGCTACCGACTTACCGAGCTTCGAAGAGCCCACTCCAGTACCGAGATATTCGAAGCCGTCGCACGCCTGGGGAAGACCGCTCTCCAGATAGCCCTTCACCACGGAGACGATACCTCCATGGAGAGCCAAATCGGGTCCAACCATAAGAACTCTAGCAGTTATGTGGTTAAGAGGAGATTTCATAATCGTTATCAGTCCTTAAGCCGCGAGCCTAGACAGCGAGCCGGAACCCCCCCAGATGGAATACTCGGGCCCGACGTCCTTGGTCACAACGGCGCCCGCAGCTATCACGCAATGGTCGGCAACATGAACACCCTTAAGCAGCGTCACGCTGCTGCCCATCCACACGTCGCTACCGATAACGACGTCTTGATCGTTCTCGGGGAGCTTGTCCTTGTCAGTAAGGGCCATCATCGGCTTGTCAAGAACATCGGTCCGGTGGTCACCAGTGATGATGGTGAGGTTTGGACCGCTCATTACGTAGTCGCCAACGATTATCTTCGCGCGCGTAGTAAGCAGAGTCGCGCCGGGACCCAAGTATACATCGTGACCCATCGAGATGTTCTCTGCCCCAGCAATCTCGCTTCGACGGCCGAGGGTTACGTTTCCTCCGCATTTCTCGAAGGTACGACGCAACGCTGGAGTGAGGAGAAGCTTGTTATAGGCGCGGGAAATTCCATCAAGCAGCTTGAACATGAATCCCATACCTAGAACTTCCTCCACACCATCTTGTCCACCACGCCCGTGTAGCTCTGGATGATCTTCACTACCTTGGTGGACACAGTCTCGTCGGCGTAGTCGGGCACGGGAGCTTCTGGGTAGCTGCCCTCGGCATCCAGGGCCACAGCGGTATGCACTGCTTGCAGAAGGCCTCGCTCAGAAATGCCCGCCAGCGTGAAGCACGCCTTGTCGAGCGCCTCGGGGCGCTCGGTCGAGGTGCGGATGCACACCGCCGGGAAAGGCTTGCCTACGCTCGCGAAGAAGCTCGACTCCTCGGGCAGCGTGCCCGAGTCGGAAACCACCGCAAAGGCGTTCATCTGCAGGCAGTTGTAGTCATGGAAGCCCATAGGCTCGTGCATGCGGACTCTCGGGTCCAGCTTGAAGCCCGTGGCTTCCAGACGCTTGCGAGAACGCGGGTGGCAGCTGTACAGGATGGGCATGTCGTACTTCTCGGCCAGCGCGTTGATGGCCGTGAACAGGCTCGTGAAGTTCGCCTCGGTGTCAATGTTCTCCTCGCGATGGGCGCTGAGCAGCATGTAGCGCTTGGGCTCAAGCCCCAGCTCGCCAAGAACGTTAGAGGCCTCAATCTTCTCAAGATTGGCACGCAGTACCTCTGCCATGGGGCTGCCCGTCACGTAAGTCCGCTCAGGAGCGCAGCCGGTGTCCTTCAGATAGCGGCGGGCATGCTCGGAGTAGGCCAGGTTCACGTCGCTGATTACGTCGACGATGCGGCGGTTGGTCTCCTCGGGCAGGCACTCGTCCTTGCAGCGGTTGCCCGCCTCCATGTGGAAGATGGGGATGTGCAGGCGCTTGGCAGCGATGGCAGACAGGCAGCTGTTGGTGTCGCCCAGGATGAGCAGGGCGTCGGGCTTCACCTGCGCCATGAGCTTGTAGCTCGCGGCGATGATGTTGCCCACCGTCTCGCCCAAGTCGCTGCCCACGGCGTCCAGATACACGTCGGGGTCGTCGAGCGAGAGGTCGCGGAAGAAGATGCCGTTCAGCGTGTAGTCGTAGTTCTGCCCAGTGTGGGCCAGCAAGCAGTCGAAGTGGCGGCGGCACTTCTTGATGACCTCCGAGAGGCGGATGACCTCGGGGCGCGTGCCCACGATAATCAGCAGCTTCAAGCGGCCGTCTTCTTGAAAATGCATATCAGAGTAGTCCTTACCCATCAGGCTAGACCTCCTCATAGTAAGTGTCGGGGTTCTCGGGATCGAAGGGCTCGTTTGCCCACATCACGGTTACCAAATCATCAGTGTCGGAAAGGTTCGTGATCGAGTGCGTGTATCCGGGGATCATCTCCACCACGAGCATGTCCTCGCCGCGCACCACATACTCGTCAACTGGGAAGGGGTTGCCCTCGGCATCTTCGCCGACCTTGCGCAGTTTGATGCTCGCAGTTCCGCTCACCACCAGGAACTTCTCCCACTTGCTCATGTGCCAGTGATTGCCTTTGGTGATGCCGGGTCTAGAAACGTTCACGCTTACTTGCCCACGCTCAGGTGTGCGGAGGAACTCAGTGAAGCTCCCGCGCGCGTCTACATTAGGCTTCAAGTCGTAAGCAAAGTGTCCCGGTTCGTAATAGCTCAAGAACGTCGAGTAGAGCTTCTTGCTGAATGAGCCGTCCTTCAAATTCGGCACGGCTAGCGTTTCGCGCGCATCGCGGAAGCTTTCCAGAAGACCCACAATCTCCCCCAGCGACGCCTTCTGAGCACCCGGAGCGTAGCAGTAACGGCCGTCCTCGGCCGGCACGCACTCGGCACCGGCGTAGCGGCAACGATGCACGTTACCCACAAGGATATCCAACATTGCAGTTACCAGGTCGTCGATATAGAGCAGCTCAAGTTCGACCGAAGGATCATTGACTTGAAACTCGCGGCCGTTGGCGATGGCGTCGCAGAACGTGGACACAGCCGAGTTGTACCGCGGGCGGCACCACTTTCCGTACAGGTTCGGGAAGCGATAGACCAGCGCCTTCGCCCCGGTGCGCTCCTCGTAATCGAAGAGCAGCTCCTCGCCAGCCAGCTTGCTCTCGCCGTAGGGGCTGCCAGCATACCGGCCCTCGAGCGAAGCCTGGACGCTGCTCGACAGCATCACCGGGCACTTGTTGCCGTGGTGCTCAAGCAGGCTGAGCAGCGTCTCGCCGAACCCCATGTTTCCCTCCATGAACTCGGAAGGATCCTTGGGGCGATTGATGCCCGCAAGGTTAAACACGAAGTCAGCGGCAGAGCAGTAGAAGCTGAGCTCCTCCTGCGTGTTGTCACGATCGTACTCATAGACAGTCAGGGGGAGAAGGCTCTGATACTTCTTCCTGCGGTCTTTGCCATCAGCTATATTCTTCAGCGCTTCGCACAGGTTTCGGCCCACAAACCCTTTTGCGCCGGTGACCAGCACATTCACTACTGCACCGCCTCGTATTCGCGACCTTCTAGGGCTAGCTGCACGTACTCGGCGGTCTTGATCTTCTCCACCGTGCCCGCGACATCGAGCCTCTCGGTATTATGACTCGTGTAGGCCTCGTCAGCTTGAGTCTCCACTTCGCCGTCAACCACAAACTTATCGTAGTTCAGGTCGCGGGAATCGCACGCGACGCGATAGTAGCCGCCCATATCCTCGGCGCGCAAACGCTCCTCACGGGTCATGAGCGTCTCGAAGAGCTTCTCGCCGTGGCGGGTGCCAATCACCTGCGTGCCTACGCAGCCGAAAACTTCTTGAACCGCCTCGGCAAGGTCGCCAATGGTCGACGCGGGTGCCTTTTGAATGAACAAATCGCCCGGGTTGGCATGCTCGAAGGCAAACTGCACCAGGTCCACCGCTTCGTCAAGATTCATGAGGAAACGGGTCATATTCGGATCGGTGACCGTGAGGGGCTCGCCCTTGCGAATGCGATCGATGAAGAGCGGGATGACGCTGCCGCGACTGCACATGACGTTGCCGTAGCGGGTACAACAGATGGTGGTGCGGCCAGCACCGTTGCGGGCGTTGGCGTAGATGATACTTTCCATCATGGCCTTGGACTTGCCCATTGCGTTAATGGGATAGGCTGCCTTGTCGGTCGACAGACACACCACGCGCTCGACACCCTCGTCAATCGCGGCATGGAGCACATTGTCGGTGCCAAGCACATTCGTACGCACGGCTTCCATCGGAAAGAATTCACAACTGGGCACTTGCTTCAAAGCCGCCGCGTGAAAGATGTAGTCGACCCCGTGCATCGCATCGCGCACACTCTGAAGGTTGCGCACGTCACCAATAAAGAAACGCACTTTACCAGCAAGCTCAGGGCTTTTCTCTTGCAGGCGATGGCGCATATCATCTTGTTTTTTCTCATCGCGGCTGAAGATACGAATCTCTCCAATCTCCGTACCCATGAAATGCTTCAGAACGGTCGAGCCAAAGGACCCCGTCCCGCCTGTAATCATCAAAGTTTTGTCCTTGAATGCCGTCGTTGGTTTCATTCTTTTATATCTCCTTGCGCTTAGCATTGGTTAGCTGATACCAAATGAATTTCGTATTCGTAACTGCATATCGTTTAAATAAGCGACCTGGCTCTTGGATGAGACGGTAGAGCCATTCCAAACCGATATCCTGCATCCAGCGAGGTGCCTCGGGGACTCGCCCCGCCAATACGTTGAAAGCACCGCCCACGCCTACCATCAGGCTGTTAGTGCGACCGTTTAGGTCATGCATTAGAATCTCTTGCCTAGGCGCGCCAAGCGCCACCCAGCAAAAGTCGGCGCTTGCGGCATCAACGCGACCGCACAGCTCGATCTTCTCATCCTCGGACAGAGGCCGGAAAACTGACGGTTCCATACCACGAATTTCCATACCCGGATATTCGCGCTCAAGCGCACGACGCAGCGCACCAAGAGTCTCGGGCTTATCGCCGTAGAAATAGTGACTCCAGCCATGCTCGACGGAGGCCGCAAACACCTCGCGCATCAAATCGGGGCCGGTCACACGTCCCATGGTCGGCACCTTTTTCCGCCCGATCACGGAAAGCGGCTTGCCGTCGGGTATGGACGCCGTCGATTCAGCCTGGCAAGCCCAGTAATCCTGATCATCATGAGCCATCACGCAGGCATGGGCATTCGACACGCAAACATAACCACCACGCATGTCATCGAGACGATCTGAAAGCAGGCCCATGAAATCAGTCATGTTTGTAGCGGTAATTGGGACGCCTATGACATCCACACGCGCCAGTCGCGAATCATTCATCAAAACCTCGTGCACAGCTCAGCTCCCCTGCGCCGTCAGTACGACACCTACGGTTTGAATAATCAACTTGAAATCCGCCCAAACCGAGCACTGCCTTATGTAGAGCAAGTCGAGGTCGACCCACTCGTCGAAGGTTATGGAGTCGCGGTTGCGACGGGTTTGCCAGTAGCAGGTCATGCCCGGCTTCACCAGCAACCTCTGGCGCTGGTAGTCATTATAGGTCGCGACCTCAGCCGGCAACGCGGGACGCGGGCCCACGATGCTCATATCCGAGCGCAGGACATTAATGAACTGGGGCAACTCGTCAAGCGACAGCTTGCGCAGCCACTTACCCACGCGGGTGATACGCGGGTCCTCGGCGATCTTGAACACCGGGCCGGTCTTCTCGTTGAGCTCCCTGAGCTCGGCGAGCTTTTCTTCGGCATCCACGCACATGCTGCGGAACTTCAGCATCCGGAAGGTTCTGCCGTCCTTGCCCACTCGCTCCTGACTGAAGAATACTGGGCCCTTCGGATCATCTACTTTGATGAGAATCGCGATAATACAGAACAGCCAGCAAAACACAACGAGCACCGCCGCACTGAAACGATGTCGAACGCACGCTTAACAAAGCGGTACGCCACCCTGTCCTCAATGCCAGTAACCGGCACGCTCCCAAGCTCCTCCTTGAGGCGCCTGGCGCGCTCGGAGCTTTCGGCTGAGCCCCCGCCGCCATTGATGTCATACGCGAAGCCGCTGCGCACAGTTTTGCGCTCCAAAGCACTGTTGTTCCCCGTCGCTCGCCTGGCTTGGCCTGACGGTGAATCCCAGATGTCGGACCTCGCCTGCCCAGACTCGCGAACGGCCGTGAAATTACTGGCCACTATGCGCACACCGCTTTGAAAACGAGTTTTGCAAGAAATTGCTCTCCTATGCTGCCAACGCGTTTACAATTGAATTCAGAAATGCGGCGCATCCGCAGGCCGTTCGCAAAACAGCTCGCGACCTGCGAAAACACCTCTTCCTCTCGTGTAAAGACGCGCTGCTCCGAACCAACGCCGCCATATGTAACTTCTACTGCTTGCATTCCCAAATGAATCCCTCTTAGCTAAGATGACTCCCCAGTGTGGGGCCTCTGTTACCAGCTTTTCGTCGTCCAATTGCCGCCGGGGATTCTCCTTCCACCCCTATGCTTTCGCGGAGCTTTTGGAAATAATCTCCAGGCCAAGCCGTATCGTTTTCATCCTGCCAAGCATGCTCACTTCAAGTTCAGCCATCCTGCGATGCCTGTCTATCCGCTTGATTCCTGCCTCGTGACCCCTAAGCGGGCCGCGCAGCACAATCACTTTGCTGCCTTCCACAATGCCCTCGCTCATTTCAATCACGCGGCGATCGTTGCCCGTGAAGGCATTAAGCCAAGCCACCTCGTCATCGTTTAGGGGAATGAGTACTTCGTTATTGCCAAGCAGCTTGGTAAAGGCCGGAACACGGCGCAGCTGCAGCGCGAGCTTCTCGACATCGCTCGTCTCTACGTACAGGTAGCCGGGAGTCAAACGCTCCGTGCGCTTATGCCATTCGCCCTTCCAGCGACGCATCGTCTCAAAGCGCGGCACGAATATCTCGCCAATCGCGCTTTCGTCAATGAAACGCCGAATGAGCTCTTCAACCTTGGCTTCTTGGCCGCTTGCGACTTGTATGGCATATATGCGCATGGCATTTTCCTTGTCTCTGAGTAAGCCATTGCATCGTAATGCAGCGAAATCGCCTCACACACAGCACCACCGCATTGCAGCGCATTGCGCGCGATCGCCCCGCACACCACCCACATTTGGATTGGTTCCGGGACATAGCTTCGCTACCGCGAATGCGACCCAACAACGAACTATTCATTTCCCGAACAACGGCGCAACGCGCTCAAAGCGACGATTGCGTGCTTGATAGGGTGTATACGTTACGGCCCGTAATTGAGCGCAAAAAAGGCCAATGACTATTGGCCCATTTGTAACGCCATTCGGTGTAACCCCTTTGCAAAAAAAAAAGGGGGGGGGCACACCGTCTTGTATAATTTTACCTATTACCCACATCTATGTAAAGCAATTTGTAGGTAAAGTTACAATTCAACGTCGCTTCTTCACCGATATAACTGCTGGCAACACCTTTCAAGCATTGGTTTGTTGCACAACATGCGACTTGTTTTGAATGTTGCGCAACTTTTGGCGTGGGTACCGCACTCGCGTCGAGCGATCGCCACGCACACGCCAAAAACCCGATGTTGAAAGAGTGCTTTTAGCACTATATCGCACGAAAGGAACACTGCACACGAGCCACAATAATCCCAATGGACTGCTTATGCCGCCTACTTCACGTGGGCACCGCGACAACGATACGCAGCTTTCGCCTTCGCCAAATATCGGTAATGCTCAACACGGTGTGCATCGCTTGCGATATAGCGATACAGCATGGCGTCAAACAACTTCTTCGCGGGTTTCTTTTCTTTGCCAAAACGCCCGCCGGCAACGAAATCGGCCGACGCCTGCAGCTTGCAACCCATGCGCACCAAACGCTCGGCGATGCTCACATCTTTCTGAATGGCCTTATAGCGTTCGGGGTGCGCGATAATCACGTCGTAACCCTTGCCCTGCAACTCGTAAATCGTGCGTTCATATTCCTCGAAGTCGCGCGCGGTGCAGTGGCTCGAAAGTTCAAGCAGAAATTCGTTGCTGCCGTCAAAATGCAGGTATTCGGCCCATTGCATGCCCAGCTCCATGAGTTTACGGTGGTTCACCTCAAAACCCATTTGCAGCGGAAAGCCGTCGACGTGCGCCACGAGCAATTCGTACGCATCCCACATGGCGTCGTAGTCGAAATACGGGTCGCGGCAATGCGGTGTGCACACGATGCTCGTAACGCCCGCCTGTTTAGCGGCTTCGAGCATCGCCAGGCTTTCGTCCAAATCGCGCGCGCCGTCGTCGACGCCCGGCAAAATATGGCAATGGATATCGCGCACGGGCGCTTCCTTTCTGCATTGGTGCGAACGCATTTTGGCAGGGCCTCTTCCCCACCGAGCAATCACCCTAACACAACAACGCCCGTACCATACGGCGCGGGCGCACATCATTTCGGTTTAGAGCCTTGAACCGCGAGGGTTCTGCGGCACCACGATCGACGAATCCATGTCGAACGTGTCTTGCGCGGCGGCGGGCGAAGAATCGCCGTGCTTCATGCGCTTGCCATCTTTGTTGTAGTACGCGTAGTAGTACTCGCTGCTCTCAACTTCGCAATCGTTCAGAACGGCGCCAATCACGTTGGCGTCGGCCTTGCGCAGCTGCTCGTATGCGGCTCGCACCTGGTCGCGCTTCGTGAAGTTGTCGCGCACCACGAGCACCGTGCCGTCGACCAGCGAAGAAAGAATGGCGGCGTCGATGAACGCGCCAACCGGCGGCGTGTCGAACAGCACGTAGTCGAACTCGCGGCTCACCATGCCAATGAAGCGGCCGAAGCGCTTCGAGGAAAGCAGGTCGGGCGGGTTGGGAATGTGCGGTTCGGCGTCCAGGAAATACAAGCCTTGCTGCGGCAGGGCCACGATCGCCTGGTTCAGCGGCTCCTCGTCGGCGAGCACCGCGTGCAGGCCCACTTCGGGGTGCACATTGAACATGCCCGCCAGCGAACGCCTGCGCATGTCGCACTCGACGATGAGCACGCTTTTTCCGCCTGCGGCAATGGCCTGAGCCAACTGCGCCGCGATGGTCGACTTGCCCTCGTTAGGCACGGTAGACGTTACCACCAGCGTGCGCACCGGATTGTCGACACTTGCGAAGCGAATGTTGGCGAGCAGGGTTTTAATGGAGTTTTGAACCGCTTGCTGGTTCTGCGACTTCTTGCGAGCCATGGGTTATTTCGCTCCCTTCATCGACGGAATGCGACCAATAACGGGAATGCCCAGAAGCTCTTCCACGTCTTCGGCGCCGCGCACGCGGGTGTTCAGCATGTCCATGAGCACCACAATGGCAATGGCCACGAACAGGCCGGCCAAAAACGCGACCGCCGTGTACATAAGGCGATTCGGGCCGCTCGGCGACGTAGGCGTAACGGCCTCGTCAATCACGTTCACGCTTTGCACGTCCATGACCGACTGAGCCACGCTCGAAACGTTTTTCGCGAGCTCGTTGGCGATGATCGCCGTGCTGGCTGCATCTTCACCGGTCACCGTGAGCGAAATCACGCGCGACGTGTTTTCGCTGGACACGCTGATTTTATAATCGCGCAGACTCTTCATTTTCAGGGCCTCGGCGGTTTGCTTCGACACGGTGTCGCTCTTTATAAGGGTCGACACGTCGTTGGCGATCATCTGAGAAGCCGACAAATCTTGGCTCATGGACGTTTTCGTCGTCGAATCGCCCTTCACCAATACGTACATGCTCGTAGATGCGGTGTAGGCGTTCGGCATGAACAGGTAGCTATACACGCCCATCACCAAAGCGCACACCAGGGGGAGCGCGATCACGAGCCGCAGGTGCTTGCGCAAAAGCTGTAAGAGCTCAAGCAGAGTCATATTTCGTTTGCCTTTCTCGTTAGCGCGGCATGCCGCGATTGTCACTCTTCAGGAGCCACGTCGTTTGTGGTAAGGCCCGCATTTGCCACCAGGGCATCGTAGCTTTTCGGTGCCGGCGAGTTGCTTGCCGCGCCCAGCTTCAAGTTGCTCGACTGGGCCTGCGGAATTTCGGCCGTGGTGTCGTTGGGGTCAAGGCCCGCATCGACTCGACACATCATATCGCGCCATTCGGTGAACATGGGGCACGCGTAGCTCACGCCGCCTTCCGTAAACGAATAGCTGGGGCACACCGCCGAATACAGAGTGAAGTCTGTCGCTTGGAACTGCTGCGCCAGAGCCACGATGTCGGTAACCGACAAGTCGGTGCTGATGCTCGACGCAAGCGAGCTCACAAGGCCCGGCAACTGTCCCGGGGGCGAAGCGAGTACCTGCTTGATGATGCCCTGCACCACCAAGCGCTGCGCCTGAGCACGGCCGAAGTCGCCGCCCGAAACGTTGTAGCGCTCACGGGCGAAGGCGAGCGCCTGCGCACCATTCAAGCGCTGGTTGCCAGCGTTGAACGACATGCCGCCGTTACCCGCATCGAAGCTTTCGGGAACATTAACCCAAATGCCTCCAAGCTCATCGACCACGCGTTGCAGGCCATCGAAGTGCACCTCGCAGTAATGCGTGATGGGCACACCCGCGAACGTCGAAACCGCATCAACCGCGCCCGACGCGCCGCCGAACGAATACGCCGCGTTGATCTTCTGCCTTCCCTGGTCCTCGATGGTCACCATAGTGTCGCGAGGGATAGAGATGAGGTCGACCTGGCCCTTATCGGGGTCGATGCGCGCGAGCATGGTCACGTCGCTTCGACTGGCGGTTTCGCCATCGTCGCGCGAATCGCTGCCCAAAATGAGCATGTAGAACGCAGTGCTTTCCTCGGTGGCCGATTCGCTCGCCGATGCGGGCTGCAACGCTTCTTTGAGCTCGGCTTCTTCCTGCTTATCGTCGAAGCCCATCGACGCGTTGAGCGAACTTACGTACGCGGCGAGCGCAATGCCGCTGCCCACGATGAGTGTGAACAGCACCGCGAACACGATAAGCGCGATGCGGCGGCCTTTGTGCCGCTTTTTGCGCACGCGGCGCACGCCGTCGTGCTCGGGGGCGTTGCCCTCGGGGCCGGCATCGAAGTCGGTGTCGAAATCGTCAACCGCGCCCGCGTGGAAGCCCTCGTGGAACTGGTTCACGCTCGGCATGCGATGCTGGTAAGCCGCGCCCGCGGCCCGATAGGCGCCCTGGCCTTCTTCCTGCTGCCACTCGGGGTGGTGCTGCTCCTGCTGTTGCGAAAACGGCGAGGGGCCTTGGGGGCTGTAGCCTCGATTCTGCGAATCACGCTCGCCCGGCTGCTGAGTGATAAGCGACCGGACCGAATCGGTGACCAGGCTGCCCAGGTCCTCAGGCTTGGCGTGCAAGCCTTTCCGCGGAGGCAAAGGCGCGCCGTCATCGTTGGAATAATCCGACATACTCAGTTTCTTTCGTAACATTCAAACATTAAAAGCTCACACAGCGTATTTGACGCTAGTTTAAATATTTTATATATGCCCATGCTACCCGCGCAACAAAAGAACGCGCTTGCACACATAAAGGGTACTTTACGCACAATAGGCCGTAGGTAACGCTCCTGATGGCAGGCTTGACTGTTGCGCAACTTTCTTGGAAGCCAAAATGAGAGGCCCACCCCATATCATTGAATGCGCAAGAGCGCAAAACCTTGGTAAATGAGGAGCAAAAGCGAAGCAAAGATGTAGCAAAGCCGCGGCGCGACAGAGAGGCGCGGGATTGTGCGAGCCAGTAGCGTGGCTGCTACGCAGGCCGGAAGCGGGTTCGCGCGGGCCGGGGACAGGGCTGCAGCGCAGGCCTGCAACGGGGATCTTCCCTTTTCAGCGACGCCGTTGGCGTAGCGCACTTGTTGGTTTAGGGCTCGCGCCCCAGGCCGCCGCCCTACTCCACAGTGCCGTAGGTGTAGCCCCAGCCATGGCCGGCAATCGAGGAGTTCATCTGCTGGCACAAAGCGATGCGCGTATACGCGCCCGGCGGCAGCAGCTCCACGATTTCGCGCATGTCGGCGCACACGTCGAACGTTTCCGCCGCCAGAATCACATCAAGCCGCTCAACGATGGGCGTGTTTTTGAAGAGGTAATCCACAACGCGCTGCATTTCGCCATACGAATCGCTTCTCTCAAGCAAAGCCATGCAGTGGTTTCCTTTCTTTTATATCTTCAACCTGTTGCCACCTGTTGCCACCTGTTGCCACCTGTTGCCACCTGTTAAATGCTCGTAGCGTTTAACGGGTTGCGTGGCGCTTGACGAGCCGAACCAGTGGTAATCAAACCTGTTAAACGCTGCGAGCATTTAACAGGTCGGAAGCCGCCGCTGTCGCCAAAGCCGTGACAACCGTTGCGGCCGCCGCTGCGCGACCGTTGCCGCCCGCGTCCCCGATGTGCTAAATGCTCGCAGCGTTTAGCACATCCCTTGTTGCTCGACGCATTGTGGCGGCCTCGGTTCAATGTGCTAAACGCTGCGAGCATTTAGCACATCTCTAGCATATCCTGACAGGCCCGCCGACAAGCAATTAGCGAATGCTGTCGGCGCCGAAAACGCCTGCGGCCAAAGCGCCCGTGTATGCAGGGGTCGCCTCGCCGCACGCGCGCAGGAACTGAGCGCCCGCTGCGCGCAGAGTCACAGCCGCATCGGCCATGAAATCGGGCAGCGCATAGGGGTTCTCGGGAATGGGTGTGCCGAGCGATGCGCGGCGCTTCTCGGCGGCGGTTGCCTTGCGCACGCTCACCTGCACCAAAATAGGCTTCGGCGTAGCGGCGGCAATCTCGCGCACCACTTCCGCAATCGCCTCGGGCGCAGCAGCGCTGCGAATGCCAATCACGTCGGCCTTCGCGAGCGCTTCGATCGCTTCGGCGAGCGGCTTTCCGTCGAACTCGCCTTGCTCATTCACGTCAACCGACACAAACACCGGGCCCGTATACGCGCGGCGCACGCCTTCGATGCCGCACTGAACATCGGCCGCGCTGCGCAATCCGTTCAAGAAAATCGCGTCGAAGCCCGCGCCTTCACTTTCAGCAAGAGACCCCATGGCCTCCTTGCCGCCCTCGACGAGTGCTCGCGCCGCGCCTTCATATTGCGCCGCGCACTGCTTCATCGACATCGCCGACGTGGCATCGAGCGGAAGCCCGCACGGGCCAACTTCGCACAGCACATGCTGCGGCGCATTCGCGCGCGCATGAGAAATAGCCGCCTGTGCAAGTTCTCGAGCGCGATCCTCCATGCGCTTGTGCGCCAGGCGCGCCTCACAAATATCGGTCTCGGCAACCAAGCACTGCGCACCCGCCATCGATTCAAGGCGCAGCGCATCTCGCATAGTTTCCGGCTCAACCAAACTCATATATTCAGCTTCGGTTTCCATGCCGACGCCTTGGTTCGCGAGCGCAAACGCAAGCGGGGCGGAAAGCACGAGCATGTCTTTGTGAAAACGCAATTCGATATCGGCCATAAAAGCCCCTTTCGGATGTGGCGAACGCGGCGCGAAACACGGCAAAAGCGTGCGCGGCGCGGCTAATGCAATGTCCTGAGTATAGTTGCAACGCGGCGAACGAAGCGCCTGCAAGGGCCGCTTTCCCGAAAAGTGGCGCAAGCGCGCTTCACAAGTCAAAAAGCGGCTCAAAATAATGCTGCGGCAAACGGTCGTTTTGCAGCGGCGAACGGCGAAGCTTTTTAATGACGCTTCAAAAGCCCTTCACAAACGTATACACATTTTTAGATTATGTCTAATTCACCCTCATTATGTGAGGTGTTGCTTTATGGCTCCCATCAGGCCTTTTACATCTTGTTAAGCACAGGTGCCCTGCGTACACAAGTCGTTCAAAACCGTCTCACAACTTCTTGAAAACCCGTACCTATACTTTTGCCTTGCAAACGCGGGGTCCCCTTCCCAGTTTGCCTGCTACCCCAAAGCAGTACGTACCGGTGCACCTCCCAAGATCAAGCACCGTACACCCCCTCCTTGTGTGAGGCCCGGTTCCCCTCCGGGCCTCAAGTTCTCTCTTAGGCCCGCTCGTCCGAACGGGCCTTTTCCTTTTCCTGGGGACGAAACGAAAACGATTCTTCGCAACGCGCGTTCACCATAATGGCGCGCAAACACCAATCGCAATCGCGCAACGGTGTCGTTGCAGAAAATCGCGCGCATCGCAGTGCACGCGTCGCAGCACCCGCAGCCACACCGAATCGGCTTTGTAGCGCAAAGGCACGCCCGCAAATCGCCAAAAAGACGCCCATACGGTTTCATTATCTCAACTATGCGTTGCTGACCTGCGGTTTTTAGAAGCAATAGGCGTTTTTACTAATCAAATCCTCAATGCTGTGGCGCGCATTGGCGCATGGAAACAGTCGCGATTCGTGCATATATGCAATTTCATCGCTTTCTTGCCACGCATTATTTATTCTGTCCCTTTTTTAGACGGCATTCGGTTTCTTGAATATTTTCTATAGGCGCTGCTTATATATTTCACTCGTAAAAAAGAATATATAGGCGCGGCTTATGGAATTTCTCGGAACGTAAGCTCGAAACTGTCCCGTTCCACAAACCATCCACTTCATGGTCACAACTTCTCAAATAGCGACCTGTATACTTTTGCCCTGCAAGCGAAAGGCTCCCCTCCTTTACTTGCCTGCTTCCCCAAAGCAGATTTTGAACCGACGCGATCTGAAGCGTCGTTCATCCCCTCCTTGTGTGAGGCTCGGCTCCCCTCCGGGCCTCAATTTATCTCTACAGCCCGCTCAACCGAGCGGGCTTTTTTATTGCCCTCGTTCCGCGCGAGAAACCGCGCTCAGGTTTCGTGCACGACCATGGCCCGTCTTCGCACGCACAGAGCTCGCCGTCGCGCGGGCGCGTTCGCGCACTTTCACCGTTTCCCTTTGGTTTTCGCGCCGCACGCAACCTCGCACCCCAAGAGCCTATAATGGACGACACCTGACCGTCGCAGCGTGCGGCGGCGTATTCGAGAAAGGTTTCGCCATGCTCGACGAGCTCCACGTGCAAAATGTCGCCCTTATTCGCGAAGCGACGTTCGCGCCCGCGCAGGGCCTCACGGTGGTCACGGGCGAAACGGGCGCCGGCAAAACCGCGCTGCTTTCGGCGATCAAACTGCTTGTGGGCGAGCGCGCCGACGCCTCTACCGTGCGTGAGGGCGCGCAGGGCGCCGTGGTCGAAGGCCGCTTCTTCTTGCCAGCCGATGCCGACAACGCCGACGACGGCCATATCGCATGCCGCAAGGTTTCCGCCGACGGGCGCAGCCGCGTGAGCATCGACGGCTCCATGTCCACCGTGCGCCAGCTTGCCGAGCAGCTGGGCGCCACCGTCGATTTATGCGGCCAGCACGAGCACCAACACCTCTTAAAGCCCGCAAACCACGCCGCCATGCTCGACGCGTGGGCGGGCGATGCGGTTGCAAGCGCAAAAGCGGCCTACATCGAAGCTTTCAACGCCGAACAGGCTGCAGCAGCAGAACTTGCCCGCGTTCGCGAAGCCTCACAGGCCTCCGCCGCACAGCTCGAAGAGGCGCGCTTCACGCTCGCCCGCATCGATGAGGTCAACCCCACGCTCGACGAATACGACGAGCTTATGGCGGAACTCCCCAAAATTGAAAACGCCGAAGCGCTCGCCCAGGCAAGCGACGGCGCGTATTGGGGCCTTTCAGGCGACGGAGGCGCAATTGAGGCCGTGAATTCGGCTATCGCCTCACTCGAGTCGCTCACGGCGGCCGACGCCGCGCTCGAACCCCTGGTTTCGTCGCTCACCGACGCGTCCTATATTCTTGAAGACGCCTCGCGCGATTTGCGCGAGTACCGCGACGGCATCGATCACGACCCGCATGCCCTTGAACGCCTGCAAGAACGCGCCAGCACCCTGCAAGGCCTTATGCGCGCCTTCGGGCCGCGTATGGAAGACGTTATCGAGCGTCGCGATGCTGCCGCCAAGCTCATCGAGTCGGTCGACGATTCCTCGCGCGTGATCGCACAGGCCGAAACCGCCCACGCCGCCGCCGAAGCGAAGCTCGTCGAGGCCGCCAAAGCGTTCGACGACGCGCGTAACGCAGCCGCCCCGAAATTCGGCGAGCAAGTGAACGCACAAATGGCCCGTTTGGAGATGGGCGGCGCCGAGCTCATCGTGCACGTCGACCCCCTTGAGCGAGCGCAATGGACGCGCGCAGGGGCCTCGAAGGTCGAATTCATGTATCGGGCCGGCACGGGCATGACGCCGCGTCCGCTTGCGCGCATTGCCTCGGGCGGCGAGGTGAGCCGCGTGATGCTCGCGTGCAAGGTTGTGCTGGGCGAGGCCGACGCGCGCGACACGCTCGTGTTCGACGAGGTCGACGCCGGCGTAGGCGGATCGGTCGCGGTTGCGCTGGCCGCCGTGCTGGCCGATTTGGCGAAAACGCACCAGGTGATCGTGGTGACGCACCTCGCCCAGGTGGCCGTGCGCGGCGAGCGCCATTTCATGGTGAAGAAAACCGCGGGAGCGGCCCCCAACGAAAGCGAAGACGCAAACGCCGCCGAGGCCGCGATTCCCGAAACCACGCTCTGCAAGCTTGGCGAAGACGAACGCGTTCGCGAAATCGCCCGCATGCTTTCGGGCGACGCAAGCGAGGCCTCGCTTGCCCACGCAAAGGAAATGCTCGAAAACGCGCGATAGCGGTTGAACGCCCGAGCCAGCGCGCGTCATTGGGCGAATATAACCCTCGCCACGCGAATTCAGCTTTCATTGGGTAAATGCAGCCCTGTCAAGGGAGCGCGAACCGTCGAGAGAGCGAAATCCTAGCCAGACAACAGCAAAGCCCGCCTGGAGCAAAACCATTGTTCCAGGCGGGCCTCATATTGCGAGCGATATATGGGAATGCAGCTTGAATCAAGCTCCCGCATTTCGCATGCACTAGGACTCGTATTCCGCTTTCCCAAAAATACGTCATTCAACGGTCGCATTCTTTGGATTCTTTTGTTAGCATTGGTTAAGTTTGTTTCCGATAGCAAACTTAACCGTTATGAAAAGGCCGCAACGAGCGCCCTTGCAACCGACCGAAAGGCCAGCTGTGAAAAGAATCTTCTTCCTCGTTATCGCCTGGATAAGCCTCGCCCTTGGATGCATCGGCGTATTCGTTCCCCTGCTGCCCACAACGCCCCTCGTGCTTTTGGCGACGTTCCTGTTCGCGAAAAGCTCGCCGCGCCTGCATGCCTGGATTTGCAAAACCCGCGTGTATGGCGCGTATGTCAAACCGTTCAAAGAGCGCGGCGGCATCACACTTGCACGCAAACTTCAGATGCTCGGCCTTTCGTATGCCGTTATGGGTGTAAGCGCGTTTTTCATGCGCAACGTCATTGCATGGACAGTTTTGGGCGTGATGGCCTTGTTCCTTGCGTGGCTTGTGGCCGTTCGCATTCCTACAATTTCCAACGAGGAAGCAGCCACCGCCAGCTACCCCACCGCGACAATGCGTCCGTCAGACGAAATAACGTCGATCTGAACGGGGATGCTCGACGCCACCGCACCAACGGCATCAACAGCGCCGCCAGTAATGTCGGCGCCGCCAGCACCAACAACGGCGCCAGCAGCACCAGCGCCATTCTGAGAACCCGCGATTGCCACTGCGCGGCGCACAGCCTGCTCAAGGCCGCCGCAGCACGGCACCTGCATGCGTGCGACGCGAACGCTTCGCACGTTGTTCTCAGCGATAATCTGCGCAAGCTTTTCGGTATAGTCTATGCCATCGAGCTTCGGGCAGCCAATAAGGCACACGCGACCCTTCAAGAAGTCTTCGTGGAAGGCGCCATAGGCGAACGCCGTGCAATCGGCCGCCACAAGCAAATCGCAGCCTTGGAAATACGGGGCATTCACAGGCGCGAGCTTTATTTGCACAGGCCAGTTCGCCAGGCGCGCAGGCACGTTCACCACCGTTGAAACGCCGCCCGCAGGCGCCGGAAACGGATTTTCGGGCGAAGACGCGTTCGAAGCGCTGTTCACGCCATGGGTAGAAGCAGCTTGGCCGCTTTCCGACACCACACCCGGCTCGACTTCGCGCACAATCGTTTTCGCCATGGAACCAGGACAACCGCCCGCGGGCATGCCTGCATGAATCTCGGCCTGTGCACGACGCATTTTCTCGGCAATCACGGCTGCCTCATCGTAGGCCGCAGCCTCGCGCTCGATGAATTCGATGGCATTTTCGGGGCACGCAGGCAAGCAATCGCCCAGCCCATCGCAATAATCGTCGCGCAAAAGGCGCGCCTTGCCGCCCACCAAGCCAATCGCGCCCTCGTGGCACGCATGCACGCACAAACCGCAGCCCGTGCACTTCTCTTCGTCAATATGGATCACGCGTCGCTTCATACGACCCCCTTCGTTATTTTTTTGCGAGCGCATACTAGCACCGCATCCGACAGGTGGCAAGGATATGATACCTATACGATATCAATTTGAGGAAAAATACGCTTACGGCATCAAGCGCAGCGGCGAAGCCCCGTTGATTTCCTGTACTCGTTTTTAATGCGCCCAAAGAGAACCCTATGCGCACGAGGCCAACGCACGCACATCGTAAATTATGATGAAGCTGTCGCGCATGAAGAAAAATCACCCAGTTCCTTTAGCGTAGTTTGATGAAAAAGGTATATACTTTTTTCATCAATGAATGGAGGGCCATAATGACGGAGGCAGAGAGCATCGCTAAACGCATAGAAGGCATCGGAGTTGGCAGAGCCTTCACGGCCTCCGACTTCTCCGACATTGCCGGCCGACGCAACACGGCGAACGCGCTCGGACGCATGCACGCCAAGGGAGAACTCGCACGCGCCATCCGCGGCGTCTACTACGTGCCTGAGAGAAGCGCGCTCATAGGCACCGAAGTGCCGGCCAGCGCCGACGAGGTCGTTTGCGCCATCGCCCGCGCCAACAAGTGGATCGTTGCCCCATCTGGAGACACCGCCCTCAACGCACTGGGCCTCGACACACAGGTGCCCGCCAAACTCGTCTACGTTAGCAGCGGCCCCTACAAGCGCTATGGGTATGGAGATTACGAAATCGAGCTCCGGCACCGAGCCAACCGCGACCTACTCGACTGCTCGCAAACCACCTGCACCATCGTGCAGGCCCTCAAAGCGCTCGGACGCGAAAATGTGGGCGACAAGGAAATCGGAATGCTTGCGCGCAACCTCACGGAGGAGCAAGTCGACGCGTTCTTGGAAGAATCAGCAGGGCTTACCTCATGGGTGGCAGACGCCGCAAAGAAGGTATGGAGGGCGAAGTATGAACAAAATCGCTAGGGCCTCGGCCGACGAGCGCAGGCTAGTATTCGAGGCCACTGCGCACAAGATGGCACTCGCGCCGGCCGTCATCGAAAAAGATTTTTGGGTGTGCTACACCCTAGATCATCTTTTCCATAAAAGCGGCTTCGCTGAATCCATGGTATTCAAAGGCGGCACAAGCCTGTCGAAGGCATTCGGCCTCATTGAACGTTTCTCCGAGGACATCGATCTCATTCTTGACTGGCGACTTCTGGGCTACGACCCCGACGAACCGTGGGAGCCGCGCAGCAACTCGGCGCAGGAGCGATTCAAGCTTGACAGCATAGACCGCACGAACGCCTTCCTGGTCAATACGTTCGCCCCAATGCTCAAAAAAACGCTTTCCGAATCGCTCGGCATTAATGCGTCCGTACGGTGCGGCGCCGAGGAAGAGACGGTGTACTTCGACTACCCACGCTCGTACGAGTCGGCAGGCACACTGGACACCATCAAGCTTGAGGTCGGTCCCATGGCGGCGTGGTCACCCTCCGAGGAAGCCACAATCGCGCCGTATGCAGCCGACGTGGTTCCTTTTGGGGCCGAATTGTCAACCACCGTACGCACCGCGAGTCCCGAGCGCACGTTCTGGGAGAAGGCGACCATCCTGCACCAGGAGGCCAACAGGCCAGATGGCAAAGACATGCCCAGGCGCTACTCCCGCCATTACTACGACATGTACCGTCTCGGCCATTCATTCGTACTCGAACGCGCCATCGCGCAGCCCGATCTGCTCGCGCAAGTCGTCAGGTTCAAAGAAAAATTCTACCGCACGCCATGGGCCAAACTAGCCGACGCGAAGCCCGGGACGCTCAGGCTCGTACCGCCTAAAAGCAGACTCGCCGAGCTCGAGGCCGACTATGCCTCGATGCGGCCAATGCTCTTTGGTGACTACCCCAGCATCGAAGAAATAATCGCTTTCATGGCCGAGCTCGAAAAGGCCATCAACGAGCGAATCTAAGCAAGATGCCTCTGCATCGAAATGCGAGCTCAAATTGGCGAAGCACCGCGAGACGTATGATAGCTTCGAACGAAATTACCCACGCGAAGGGGCCATAATGGACGCAACGACCGTCACCCATGAAATCCAACCCGTGCTCGATAGCCGCAGCCGCGTGCTGCTGTTGGGCACCATGCCCTCGCCCGCATCGCGTGAGCAGGGCTTTTACTACGGTCACCCCCAGAATCGCTTCTGGCGCATACTCGCCGCGATTTTCGACGAGCCGGCACCTCGAACCATCGAGGAGAAGCGCGATATGCTGCTGCGCCACCACATTGCACTTTGGGACGTGCTCGCATCATGCGAAATCGAGGGCGCGAGCGATGCGAGCATTCGCGACGCGCAACCGAACAACCTTGCGCGCATTTTCGACGCAGCCGATATTCGCGCCGTATTCGCCACGGGAACGAAAGCCGGCGAGCTCTATCGCAAGCTCATCGAGCCCACGTTGGGCGTGCCATGCACCACGCTGCCCTCGACGAGCCCCGCGAACGCAAAAATGAAACTCGCCGACCTGGTCGACGCCTACGGCAAAGCGCTGCTGCCGCTTCTTGGCGAAACCGAGAAGCACGTGCTGCCCGTAGCCAATGTCGTGAAGCTCGAAAAGGAAATCGCCAAAAGCGGCACGTCGCTTTCGACGCTCATGGAACGCGCCGGACGCGCACTGGCCAAGGCGGCGTTCGACGAAGCCCAAGCGACCGCTTCCCAGCACGACCCGAACAATGCGATGCAGCGCCAAGCCGATGCAATCAACCACACTCCCCACGACAATCAAAATGGCAGCACAGGCCGCACTTCCAGCAATAGTCATACCGCCGAAGCGAGCGACCCCTCTGACGAAAACCAAGCAGCGCCACACATCGCGATTTTGTGCGGCTCGGGCAACAACGGCGGCGACGGGTGGGTTGCCGCACGCGAGCTTGCGCGCGCGGGCTGCGCAGTCGACCTTGTAACGAAACGCCCGGCACGCGAAATTTCGGCCGAGCCCGCCCACGAACAGGCGCTCTTAACGGAAGCGATTGCATCTAAACCAGCAAACACGCCACGCGCGGGCTTGCACCAAACCGCAAGCTCGTCCCAAACCGCAGCCTCGGCCCCAACCGCGCCTCAAACCACCGCCACGCAGCATGCCAAACCCAGAGCAATCGCGATTCACGTATCACCGAGCGGCGACGAGCTCGCCTGTCTGTTCGCCGCAGCCGACGTGATTGTCGATGCCATTTTGGGCACCGGCTTTTCGGGCGACTCCGTGCTTGCGCCCTATGACGCATGGATTCGCCTCGCAAACGAGCAGCGCGCACGCGGCGCGCGCATCGTTGCAGCCGACGTGCCGAGCGGCCTTTCGGCACAAACCGGCAAAGCGGCCGAGCCCTGCCTGAAAGCGCACGAAACCGTAACCATGATCGCCTCCAAACCTGGCCTCGAAACGCCGTATGCTTTTGCCTTCTGTGGCACGGTGCACGTGGCGCCGCTCGCCTACATCGAGCCTATTCTCGAAAGCTGGAAGCAAAGAGAAACCGTCGACAACGCTTCGGCCGAGAACAGCGGCTTGATCGGTAGCAGTGTCGCAACAGACGCAAACGCCGCGCTCGATGCCCTAATCGCCAGCAGCCAGCACTCGCCCAAACACGACGCCTTCCGTCGTGCCGAAACCGAAGACGACGACGGCTACGACCCCTATTCCGACCGCCCGCCAACACCCGAACCGCTCTTCCAGGCCGACCCCTGGAATTAAGGGAAAGCACGGGGCGCAAAAACTCAGCGAAAGGGCGAGCGCCAGCAACGCACGAAAAGCGAATGCCGCCGGGTGCTCGTCCCCCGCTTTCCGGGCACCGCCGATGCAATCACTCGGTGCCCCGCCTTGCCCAATCCCGCCTTCCCCACCCGAAGCACTTTCCCAGCCTTTGGCACCACACCCAACCTTTGTTCATATTCCGCATCACACAAAAAAAAGAAAGCTCCCATATGGGAGCTTTCTTCATGAGCGCGTCAAATAAAGCGCATTGTGCCTAACGATAGGCCTATTCGGCGTCGTACATGGCCTTCAGTTTTAACAGGTGCTGATAGCGATCCATTGCGGCCTGCTCGTTGCGCTCGAACAGCTCGCCCGCGCGCTCGGGGAACTCGCGCGTGAGTCGACTGTAGCGAGCCTCGTTCATAAGGAACTCGCGATAGCCTCCCGCGGGCTCCTTGCAGTCGAGCACGAACTTCTTGCCCGGCGCGCCCTCGGGGTTGAAGCGGAACAGGTTCCAGTAACCGCAGTCGACAGCCTTCTTCATCTCGGACTGACAGTTCACCATGCCGCCCTTGATGGAGTGCATCTCGCAGGGCGAGTAAGCGATGATCAGCGACGGGCCATGGTATGCCTCGGCCTCGGTGATGGCCTTGATAGTCTGGGCCGGCTTGGCGCCCATGGCGATTTGCGCCACGTACACATAGCCGTATGCCATCGCGATTTCGGCGAGCGACTTCTTCTTGACTTCCTTGCCGGCGGCAGCGAACTGCGCAACCTGGCCGATATTGGAAGCCTTGGAAGCCTGGCCGCCGGTGTTGGAGTACACCTCGGTGTCGAACACGAAGATGTTCACATCTTCGCCCGACGCGAGCACGTGGTCCAAACCACCGTAACCGATGTCGTACGCCCAACCGTCGCCGCCGAAGATCCAGATGGACTTCTTCGACAGGTAGGCCTTGTTCTCGAGGATTTCCTTGGCGAGCTTGGCCGCTTCGCCCTCGCCGGCGGCGATGGCGGAAAGCTTCTCTACGAGCACATCGGCGGTTTCGCGAGCGGCATGCTTGTCGCTGCGAGCCTCAAGCCACGCCTGGGCGGCGTCGGCAACGTCGGTCTCAACGCCAGTCGCGATGAGCTTCTCGGCGTCAGCTGCGAGCATGTTGTTCACGGCCTCGTAGCCAAGCAGCATACCCATGCCGTGCTCGGCGTTGTCCTCGAACAGCGAGTTCGACCACGCCGGGCCATGGCCCTGCTTGTTCACCGTGTAAGGCGACGTTCCCGCAGGTCCACCCCAAATCGAAGAACAACCCGTGGCATTGGAGATGTACATATGGTCGCCGTAGAGCTGCGTGATAAGACGTGCGTACGACGTTTGCGCGCAACCGGCGCAGGCGCCCGAGAACTCAAGCAGCGGCTGCTTAAACTGGCTGCCGCGCAGGGTTTGGTCCTCGATCTGCGGCTTGTCGGCAACCTTGGACACGCAGTAGTCGAAAATGCTCTGCTGGACCATTTCGCCTTCGGCGCCCACCATGGAAAGCGCGTCAGAGGGACAAGCGCCTACGCACACGCCGCAGCCCATGCAGTCGAGCGGGGAAATCGCGAGCGTGTACTTCAGGTCTTTCGCCTTGCCCTTCATGGGCAGAACTTCCAGACCAGCAGGCGCTGCAGCGACTTCTTCGTCGGTCAGGCCGAACGGGCGAATAGTGGCATGAGGACACACGAACGAGCAGCTGTTGCACTGGGTGCACTTCTCGGCATCCCACTTGGCAACGGTGACGGAAACGCCGCGCTTTTCGTAAGCGGAAGCGCCCTGCTCGAACTGGCCATCGGCGTGATTGGCGAACACCGAAACGGGCAGCGAGTCGCCAACCATGCGGCCAACAGGCTCCATGATTTCGCGAACCTGCTTCACGAGTTCGGGGCGGCCCTCGAGCTCGGTGGTGTCTTCCTTATCGGGGCAGGTGGCCCAATCGGCAGGAATGTCAATCTTCACGAATGCGGTGGCACCGGCATCGATGGCACGGTGATTCATGTCAACGACGTCTTGGCCCTTCTTCAAATACGACTTGGTAGCCGCATCCTTCATGTAGCCAATGGCCTCTTCCTGGGGGATGATATTCGCAAGAGTGAAGAACGCCGACTGCAGAATGGTGTTCGTGCGTTTGCCCATGCCGATCTCTACGGCCAGGTCAATAGCGTTGATGGTGTAGAGGTTGATGTCGTTTTGCGCAATGTAGCGCTTCGCGGCGGGGCTCAGGTGCTCGGCGAGCTCCTCGGGCGTCCATTGGCAGTTCACCATGAAGGTACCATGGGGCTTCACGTCGTACACGATCGGGAAGTCTTTCTGAATGTAGCTCGGGTTGTGGCACGCCACGAAGTCGGCCTTGTTGATGTAGTACGAGCTGCGAATGGGCTCGTCGCCGAAACGCAGGTGCGAAATGGTCACGCCGCCGGTTTTCTTGGAGTCGTACTGGAAGTACGCCTGCACGTATTTCTCGGTATGGTCGCCGATGATTTTGACGGAGTTCTTGTTCGCGCCAACCGTGCCGTCGCCGCCCAAGCCCCAGAACTTGCACTCGATGGTGCCGGGCGCCGCGGTGTTCGGCGAATTCGGGTCTTCAGGAAGCGAGAGGTTGGTCACGTCGTCGACAATGCCCACGGTGAACTCGCGGCGCGGAGCTTCCTTGGCGAGCTCGGTGAAAATGGCGAACACCGACGAGGGCGGCGTATCTTTGCTGCCCAGGCCATAACGGCCGCCAGTAACCAGAATGCCCGTGCGGCCTTCGCGGTTCAGGGCGTCGACCACGTCGAGGTACAAAGGCTCGCCCGTGGAGCCGGGTTCCTTCGTGCGGTCGAGCACGGCGATCTTCTTCACAGTTTCGGGCAGGCATTCGACGAATTTCTTCGTGACGAACGGTCGATACAGGCGAACCTTTACCAGACCGACCTTCTCGCCCTTGGCGTTCAGGTAGTCGATAACTTCCTCGGCCACGTCGCAAATGCTGCCCATGGCAACAATCACGCGCTCGGCGTCGGGAGCGCCGTAGTAGTTGAACAGGTCGTAGTTGGTGCCCAGCTTTTCGTTGACCTTCTTCATGTACTCTTCAACGACTGCAGGCAGCTCGTCGTAAGCCTTGTTGCAGGCCTCGCGGTTCTGGAAGAAGATGTCGCCATTCTCGTGGCTGCCGCGCATTGCGGGATGCTCGGGGTTCAAAGCATGGGCGCGGAAATCGCGAACGGCGTCGAAGTCGCACATCTCGGCCAAGTCGTCGAAGTCCCACACGGCGACCTTCTGCACCTCATGCGAAGTGCGGAAGCCGTCGAAGAAGTTGAGGAACGGAATGCGGCCCTTGATGGCGGAAAGGTGGGCGACGGCGGAAAGGTCCATGACCTCTTGCACGTTGCCCTCGGCGAGCATGGCAAAGCCGGTCTGACGGCAAGCCATAACGTCGGAGTGGTCGCCGAAAATGTTCAGCGCGTGGGTCGAAACGGTACGGGCGCTCACATGGAAAACGCTCGGCAGCATTTCGGCCGCGATTTTGTACATGTTCGGAATCATGAGGAGTAGGCCCTGCGAAGCGGTGTAGGTCGTGGTGAGCGCGCCCGCTGCCAGCGAACCATGCACGGCACCAGCGGCGCCGCCTTCAGACTGCATCTCGCATACCTTCACGCGAGTGCCGAAGATGTTCTTCATGCCCTGCGCCGACCACTGGTCAACAAGGTCGGCCATGGGGCTCGACGGGGTGATGGGGTAAATGCCCGCCACCTCGGTGAACGCGTAAGACACCCATGCGGCGGCGTTGTTGCCGTCCATGGATTTGAGCTGTCTCGCCATAGGTTATCTCCTCTTCCGTGCACGACCTGCGAGCCGTACAACCCCCTACTTCCAGCCGCCCTTTTGGAAAAGGGCGCTGTGTCGTAATTTAGAACAGAGGTAATAGTATCAGCGCGGGCAAGACGCTATCGACGACTAAAGCGCAACGATACGTCGACGCGCGAACGCGTTCGGTGAACGGGATACCTAGGCGAAATAGGGGTCGCGAGCGGTTGAATAGCGGTGGTGAGTGGAAATGTTACCGAATAAGTTGCCGTTCACCGACGGTCTACTTGGACGGGCATGCGTCTCCGGCTCGGTCAGGTCCTGCTCGCGACGAACAGCACATTAAGTGCTGTTCTGCGAGTGCGGAATCTACCGGAGCCGCACGTCCGTCCAAGCAGACAAAGCATCAATCATTTGGCAAGCGGATTGCGTGGGCATGAGGCTTTACCCGATTCCGTACGTTGGAATGCCCGGCGGGCATTCCAATCCCGCACTTCTGCGCCCGAGCGGGCGCTGTTGCCGCCCGGCAAAGTCGAGGCGGCAACTGCGAGCCAGGACCCAATCGAAATCAAAGCATTCGGCACGCGGCCCGGGCGGACGCGCGGTTCCGATAGATTCCGCACGTTGAAATGCCCTGCGGGCATTTCAATCCCAAACTTCTGCGCCCGAGCGGGCGCTGTTGCCGCTCGGCAAAGCCGAGGCGGCAACTGCGAGCCAGGACTTGACCGAAGCGGAACCGCATGTCCGCCCGGGCCGCTTAGGCAATTTCTTATTTATCCAATTCCTCGCGAAGAACGGGAATGAGCGATTCGAACGTCGCATCGATGGTCTTCTTTTTCAGCTCGCACTCCCAAATCACGTGCACGCGCCACCCCTGCTCTTGCAGCAAAGCGAGGTTTCGCTGGTCGCGTTCCACGTTACGCTCGAATTTCGGCACCCAGTATTCGAGATTCTTCTTCGGCGCGGGAGGGTTGCACTTTGGGCACCGGTGCCAGAAGCAGCCATTGATGAGCAGGCACACCTTCTTGCCTGGCCACGCCACATCGGGGCGACCGGGGGCTTTCCACTGCAGGCGATAGCCACCAAGCCCCGCTTCACGCAAACGCTCGCGCACAAGCAGCTCGGGCTTGGTATCTTTGCTTTTGTTGCCTTGCATGCTCGCGTGGGTGGCGGCGCTCACGTACGGGCGTTTTTCTGGAAGCGCCGCAAGCACGCAGCGCGCCTCGCGGCAACTCTCGCGCGTAAGCGAGCGGTTGTCGCGCGCTACCGACACGTACCACAAGCCCTCGCGGCTCGCCTTCTTTACGCGATGCGCACCCACGGAAAGACCCGCGGCGATGCGTTTCGCCTGAGCCCTCGTGCGCGGCGCGCTGGCACAGGCGCCGAACCGACGTGCGCGCTGGCCCACGACCTGCGACAACGCGTTCAACGAAGCGCTCTTTCTGGCGCGCGAGACAGACTGTTTGCCGCGTGCAGCCGCTGTCTTTTTGTCGTCGTCGACCATTAGTTGCCTTCTCGCAATGTGGCCCACGCACTTTGAATACCCCGGAGCAGCTGCGGCATGTCGCTTCGCTCATATAGGTAATGCACCGTTTGAGGCGAGCCGTCTTCTGCGGGCGCTTCCACACGCACGAACGTCGCCTGAACGCGGCTAAAACCGTGCTCGAGCGCGGCGTAAGCGTAGCATTCCGCCTGAAGACGATGCTTTTCGATCAAATCGTCTGCATGCTCCTTGGGCGATCCACCCGTTTTGTAGTCCACGATATACGCGTCGCCCGCGCCCATCTCGTCGCACGCGAACAGGTCCATGGAGCCTTCCAGATAAGCGCATTCCCCGCCTGGCTCGGCAACGGGGAACGCCACGAAGAACGGCAACTCGGCACGCAACACACGATGGCTCGCCATGTTCGCGGCAACACCACTTTCGCACCAGCGCTCGAGCGCGCGCTGCACGCGATCGACGGTGGCAGGGGCACACCCCATGCGGCGCACGGCAGCATCAATCGCCTCGCGCGAAGGCATCTCGATCGCAGCGGGACGGTCTTCTTCGCTTCTCGCAACTGCACGTCGAGCCGCGCGCTGGGCAAGCACGTGGAACGCCGACCCCACGTCGGTCGCCTTGTCGGCGTCGGCGAGCAAACGCGCGCCAAGCTCTTCCCAAAACGCATCGTCGTCGCTTATCTCGACCACAGTCTCGCCCGCCGCTGCATCACCGGCGCTCGCAGCATGGGTCGAATTTGCCTGCGCAAGGGCGGAATAGCTCGTCACATTATCGAGGGTGGGCCTATACGCAACCTCATCGAGTTCGGGAGCAGTCATGGGCTCGAACACGTCAACGAGCGCGCGCGAAACGCATGCGTCGTGAGCCGTACTGGCCATGTGGTCGTTCGAAGCATCGCCCATCTCGCAAATCTCCGCGCTATTAGAAGCGGCAACACATGCGGCACTCGGCTGGGCCGAGCAATCGCCCACGCAGCCAGGCCCATCCGCGCCTGCGCCCGAAGCCCCGCACGCCGCGTCGCCGCTGGGAGCTTCCGCACCGCCTTCGACCTGCGGCGCGTCGAATTCGCCTTCGTGCACGTCGTAGCGCGAAACGCGGGCAGGCGCGCTTCCGCCGAACGGCACTGCGCATTCCTTTTCAGGGATATCGCCTTCCTCGCCAAACAGCGCGTGCACGATATCGCCATACACGCCCGACGAAGCGCCCGAGCCGCCTTCCTTATCGCGCTTGGTCGTCATGGCAACAACCAGGGCTTCCTTCGCACGAGTAAGGGCGACGTACAACAAGCGGCGGCGTTCCTGCAGCTCCTGCGTGCTTTCGTATTCAGCCATAGCCTCACGGCGCAAAGCGGCGCTCGACGCATTGGCCACAAACGAGGCATCGACTTCACCTTCGTAATCGAGCAACGCCGCATAATCTTTCGATATGCACTTCTTCAGAAGCGACGTCGAGGCGACCGAAGCGACCGAGCGCTGCGGCGCAAGCGACACATAGGCGACACCATCGATGGTCTGCAGCGCGAACGCGCTCGAGCGTCCCGCACCCGTCGCCATTTCGGCCACGGCCACAATGGGAAATTCCAAGCCCTTGCTCGCATGCACCGTCATAATGCGCACGAAATCGCCGCCCTCGGCCGAAAGCGCGCCCGGAGCTTCCTTGGCTCGCTCGATATGCGCCGTCAAACGCGCCGCGCAATCGGCGGGGCCGCGTGCCCCCTGCGCCTCAAAGCCCTCGACTAGGCGAATGGCTTTGAACACGTTGCCGGCGACCGAGAGGCCTTCGGCTTCTTTGCGCTCAAGGCGCGTGAGCCAACCCGAGTCGCGCACGGCATTCATCATAATGCGCGACGTGAGCTGCACACCCGCTTGTTCAGAGAGCGAATTAATCACGCGCACCGCGCAGGCAAGCTGCGGGGAGACGTTCGGCATATCGCCCTCGGCAAGCTGCCTGAAGCCAATATCGAGGCTGCGGCGGCGATTGATGCCCGCAGTCTCGTCGAAGCACGTCGACAGTGCGACGAAATCGTCGGCCGAAAGCTCGAACATGTCGCTCGCGAGCAATTCGAAAAGCGACGCCGTCGCCTTGGGATTGGCGACAACTTCGGCCAGTCGCTGCACCACGCGCACCTCGGGCGCGCGCGAAAAAATAGAACCGCCCGCGATAACGCATGCGAAACCAGCTTCGCGCAGCGCGGCGGCGTAGACGTCGGCGTTCGTCATGCGGCCCAGCAGCACTACCATGTCGCCTGCAGCATGGCCCGCTTCGCGCAGCTCGGCGAAGCGTTCCGCAATGCGGCGCGCCTCAAGGGCAACCACGTCAGATTTATCGATTCCACTTGCGCCGGGGTATGTGGTGCACAGCACATCAACGCGACCGGGGCCAGCCAAAAACGGGTGCTTCACCTTCGACTCAATGCGCGACGGGGCAAGCGACATGAACGATTCGCCGAATACCTCGCGCTGTTCAAAAACGCGATCGACGAAGCTCAGAATGTCGGCATGGCTGCGGAAGTTGTCGGGCAACACGATGGGCATGCTCGGATCGTTTTCGCGCACGTGCTGCACATGGCGGTCGTACACCGCGACGTCGGCGCCGCGGAAGCGGTAGATGCTTTGCTGGGCATCGCCCACCGTGCACAAACGCTCGCCGTGCGCGCCCGCCATGGTGCGCACCATATCGATTTGCAGCTGGTCGGTGTCTTGGAATTCGTCGACCATAATGAGTTTGAATTTGTCGGAAAACGCCTCGCGAACGTGCTCGTTTTCCTTCAATGTCCGCGCAGCCAAAATGAGCAGGTCATCGTTGTCGAGCGCCGCCATCTCGCGTTTCTTCGAGTTATACGCTGTATAGACTTTACCGGCCAAACCAACAAGGTCGCTCAACAGCGGCTGCGCGAACGCGAAGCGGGCCTCCTGGCCAAGCTGCGCCGCCTCGCGCTGCATCTCTTTCGCGAGGGCCTTGTATTCTTTCGAGCCAAAATTCGCGGCGGGAAACGGGCACACGTCGGCGAGTTCCAGAAGCGCTTCGCCCGAAACCTCGCCCGAAGCAAGCAGCGCATTGGCCTTCTCGAGGAATTTGTCGGCTTTCTCGAGGAACGCGTCGGCCGATTTCTTCCCGGCGGAAGGCGCCGCGGCGTCGCGCGCGGCCGTCGCAAGCTCAAGCAACTCGCGAGCGATTACGCCAGCAGGGCGCGGCTGCGGCGGAAGGCATACGCATTCCATGCCGCGCGGGCTCGCAATTGCCGCGCGGGCGATTTCGCGAATCATGTCTTCAATGGACGTTTGGGCGAAGCCGCCATGCGAGCGCGCGGGGTATTCCGAAAACAGCGCATCGAGACCGCCCGGCGACCAGAATTCGTTTTGCCCCGCAAGCACTTCTTCCACCGCGACGTTGAACAAGTCAGCGGCCGTCGCCTCATCGAGCACCGAAAACGCGGGGTCAATGCCCAGCTCCGTGGCATGCATGCGCAAGATGCGCGAGCACATGCCATGGATGGTTGAAATCCACGCGTCGTCGACCTTGAGCGCCTGGGCCGCCATACCTTCGGCAGCAAGCGTCGCCTTCACGCGCGATTTAATTTCTCCAGCGGCCTTATCGGTAAATGTGATGGCTAAAACCTGGTCGATGTCTTCCAAAAACGGAGCGCCATCAGCGCCCGACCCAGGCAGCAAGGCCCATGCGATGCGCTGGGTGAGCGTGAAGGTTTTTCCGCTGCCCGCGCCCGCCGACACCGCCACGGGGGCATCGAGCGTTTTCACGCAACGCAGCTGGCCTTCTTTGAACGTCGAAAAATCCATCGCGCTACCCCCTCCTTTGCGGGCAGGTGATTTCCGGACAGAAAGAGCACGCCGAATCGCTCGAAGGCGAGGCCGGCACAACGCCCGCCAAAAGCTGATCGAGCGCCTTGGCGACACGTTCCTCGGTCGCGTCGAGCAAATCGCCGAACGCGGGGCCAAACTCCCCCTTGTACACACAGCGATCGGCCTTCAAACCAGGAACATGCAGCGGTTCTATGCTCTTGTCGAGCGCGCCCGACGCGGCAGGTGTGCGGCCGTAGCGAACATAAATCGCGCCCACCACGTCAAGCCCGAGCAGGCGACGAATCGCCTGTGCATAAATGAGTGCCTGTACCTTGCCGTGACGCATCGCACCGCCTTGCTTTTCGCCTTCATACAAATCGTATTCGGGCGAAAGCGAGCTTTTGTAATCCACGATAATCGCGCGACCCCGGTCGTCCACGTCGATGCGGTCGATTGTGCCCATGAGCAAATGGCCCGCATACGCAACAGGACTCGCCGCGGGAATGTCGTACTCGAAATGCGCGGGGCGAAAGCCCGGCAGAAGCTGCGCCTCAGTTTCAAGGAAATCGACGAGCTTGCGCTTGAGGTCGGCGACTTCGCGGCGCTCGAACTCGGTTGTGGCAACAAGGCGGTTGCTCATCGGCTTCATGCCATACTGCGCGGCTTCATGGTCTTCGAGCACGTTTCGCATAAGCTCACGCGCGACAGGCAGCGCGCCCTCTTCAACCTTCGGCCCAACGCTTTCCTGAAAACGCCTGTAGAAATCTTCGAGCACGCTATGGGAGAAGTCGCCCATCTCTTTCGCGCCGAACGTCTCGTCGAGCTCGTCAAGACGAAGGCGGCGCAGCGCGAACCACTTCTGGGGGCATTCCAAATAGCTTTCGATTTGCGATGCGGAAAAGCACGGCTCGCTCACCACAACGCCGCCCTTCCCGCGGCGCGGCAGCATGAGCGCGCTTCGATACGGCTCCGACACGCGGCCCATATTCGGCGTCTCAACGCGCGCGCATACCTCCTGGCGCGCGTCGCGCACGCTCGCGTTTTCATAGAGTGCTTCTTCGCCACGCTGCAACATGCCCACCTGGAGCGCTTCGGGCAGCGAGAACGGGTTATCGATATCGTCGGAGTTAGTGGTGTCGGCTCGATAGCAATCAACGAATTCCTGCACCACGGCAGCGGGATAGGTGGGCGCGGCGTTTTCGTCGTTCAAGCAGCGCTCGATGAGCACGCTTGCGCCAGCCGCACGCACGCAGCCCGAGAACGCCTCGCGGGCGCGAAGGAGCGCCTCGGGGCCTCGGCCGATTCCAAGCGCATCAAGTATCTCGACCGCTATATCGTGCGTTTCCTTCAACGGATAGGCGACGCTTGTCATGTCGGTGAGCACCACATGGTCGAACGAACGCGGCTCGCACGCAGCAAGCTGCGCCTGCGACATAATCACGACGCGCGGGCTGCTGCCCTCTTCGGCTTGACGCGAAACGTTGACGCTCGCGCATTCGAGCGCCGCCACGCACGCGCTTTGCTCGGCGTCCATCGCGCAGGCTGCGCCAAATGCATCGCGCAGCGTTCCGATTGCCGAGAGCTGTTCTTTGGTATACGCCTCACGGCCCGCGCCAATTAAGCGAGCGGCGTCTTCAAATACGTCGGCAATCGTGACGGCCTCAGGCGATTCGACGAGGTCTTCGAAATACTCAAAAGCGCGGCTTTCTTCGCGAAGCAATGCGAGGCATGCCTCTTTATCAATAAGGCGATTGCCGCGAATGGTAGCCGCGAAGTCGAACGCCGCACGCTTGCCCATGCGCGAAAACGGGTTCAACGCGAAATCGGCAGCGGCAGCAACATCGACGCAATCGGCGGAACACAATGCGGCGGCGCACTCAAACGCACGGCCAAAATCGGTCGCAGCGAATGGGATGCTCGCCCGACATGCCACCGAGATGCCCAAAGAGCGCAGCGCAGGCGCAATAGCCTCATAGAGCGCACGTGGGTTACGAGAAGCAATGCCCACGGTTTCGCAGACGGGCACATTCGAAATAAACTCGGCGAGCAATGCGGGTTCGGCATATCGCCCCGAGGGAAACGCGAATCGAACCGCGATGCCTTCCGGAGCTCGCTCGATTGCGCCTGAAAATGCCGATTCTTCGCGCACAGTCGCGTTTTGGCTCGCGAGGAATTCCCCAAGCGCACATGCGGGGCGAACATCCTGCAGAACGACTTCGCATTCAGGCAACAGAACCTGTTCTTCAGAAAGAACGCGCCATGCCCTCCCCTCATCGATGAGGCCCGCGCGCAACAAAATGCCCTCATACGCGCGCACGCAGTTTAAAAGAGCTTCGCAGCCAGCCGGGAGCGCCTCAGCGGAAGCCGCCCCGGAAAGCGCAGCATCGAGTTCGACGGTGCCCAATCCGCCGTCAATCAAGCGCATTGCAAGGCGCCAGGTGCCCTGTGACGCCCACAATGCGTCGCCCTGCGCCTCCAAGGCGGAAAAGAGCGCAACGCTTCTCTCGGAACGCGCAGCAATGCGGCGAGAGTCGCCGTAGGCTTCCCACAGCTCACCAAGCCAGGCGCGCGGCGTGGAATACGTTGTCGCAAACACTTCGGGATCGCAAGCGCGCGCCATACGTTTTCGGGCTGCAAGCGCGGCATCCATACTCGAGAACAGCACGATTTTTTCCATGGGATCCCTCCGCGCCTCGATACGAAAAAAGCCGCCCTGAACAGGCGGCTTTCAAATTTCGGTGGTGCCCCCAACGAGAATCGAACTCGTGTCTCAGCCTTGAAAGGGCCGCGTCCTAACCTCTAGACTATGGGGACGTGCTTTCCGCTTCGTTTGCGGCAGCTCGGATATTATTACAAACTCCGACGGCTCATGCAAGAACTTTTTTAAAAAAATTTCTGAAGCCGTGTGGAACGTGGCGATCGAAGCAACCCGAGGCGTTAAGCCGTAATGTCAGCAGTCTGAACATCCACAAGTTTCTGCAGGTCAGAAAGCGATGAGCAGATCTGGCACCCACGACGGCCGCCTGAATACATAATGGTATCGAATAGGATTGCAGTCTCATCGATGAACGTGGGGAATACCTTTTTCATGCCAAGCGGGCTGCATCCGCCATGAATATATCCCGTCAAAGGAAGAAGCTCGCGCGACTTGATCATCGCAATGCTCTTCTCCCCCGCCGCCGAGGCAGCCTTTTTTAGGTTCAGCTCCCCCTCGACAGGAACCATGAACACATAATGCTCGCCGCTCTTGCCAACGGTCACGAGCGTTTTGAACACCTGATCGGGATCCTGACCCAGAGCCGCAGCAACTTCCACGCCCGAAACAGCAGCTTCGGCGTCGTAAAACAAAACTTCGTGCGGCAACCCCGCTGCATCGAACATGCGCATGGCGTTGGTCTTATCCTGAGCCTTATCGTGCTTCGACATCGAGTCTCCTCTTGAAGCGTTTTCGCACTCGTCGCTTTCAGCTCGGAATGCGGCTCCGCTTCGGTCAAGTCCTGACTCGCGCGAACAGCACATTAAGTGCTGTTCGGCTCGTGCGGAATCTATCGGATCTGCATTCTAAGCCGAAAGCGAAGAATCCAATTTGCGCTGTACCTCTTTTTATAGGGCCTTTCGATATACGATTTCGGCAGATTCCACACGGTCAAAATCGCATGCCGAGAAACCTTACAAAAAAGAGCCGGGACGAATCCCGGCTCTTGGTGCCTTACCTCGCTGGACATATATATGTCCAGCGAGCGGGTCTCTCGCGAGTGCGATTCGGGCGATGCCGATGCGACGCGTACTTTTGGTACGCGAGCCGAAAGCAGAACCCGAAACGTGCCGCGAGAGACCCGCGCAGCGTCGGCATAATACGCGGTTCGTAGAACCGCGTAAAATTACTTCAGGGTAACGGCAGCGCCAGCACCCTCGAGCTGAGCCTTGACTTCCTCAGCCTTGTCCTTGGCAACGCCCTCGACGACAGCCTTGGGAGCACCCTCGACGACCTCCTTGGCCTCTTTCAGGCCAAGACCGGTGATCTCGCGGACAACCTTGATGACAGCGATCTTGTTGTCGCCGAAGCCCTCGAGGATAACGTCGAACTCAGTCTTCTCCTCAGCAGCAGCGCCGCCCTCAGCAGGAGCAGCAGCAACAGCGACGGGAGCAGCAGCGGAAACGCCGAAGGTCTCCTCGATGTCCTTAACGAGCTCGGAAGCCTCGAGCAGGGTCATTTCTTTCAGAGCCTCGATGATCTCTTCACGAGTAACAGCCATGATAGCTTTCCTTTCAAAGGGGCCATGCGCCCTTGCGCCTGGCCGGATTGTTGAATGTTATGCAGCGCGTTTTACGCTGCGGTTGCAATTAAGCAGCCTTCTGGTCGGCGACGGCCTTGGTGACCTGGGCCAGACCCTGGGGCACGCCATTGACGCAAACGGCGAGAGCCTTGGCAACACCGTTGATAGCGGCAGCGATGTGGGCGAGCAGTTCCTCGCGAGAGGGCAGAGAAGCAATAGCCTCGACCTCGGCGGCGGTAACGGCCTTGCCTTCCATCAAGCCACCCTTGATCTCCAGCTTGTCGTTGCCCTTAGCGAAGTTCTTGACGGCCTTCGCAGCAGCAGCAACGTCTTCACCAGCGAACACGAATGCGCTCGGGCCGTTGAGCATGTCGTCGAGCGTAGGCAGCTCGGCATCCTCGAGGGCGATGTGCACGAGGGTGTTCTTGTACACCTTCATGGAAGCACCAGCCTCGCGAACGGAACGACGAAGCTCCTGAACCTCCTTAACGGTCAGGCCGCAGTAATCGACGACCCAGACAGCGCCGGCGTTGCTGAGCTCCTCTTTGATAACGGCGAGAGTCTCTTGATTTTTGACGTTGGGCATGAGTACACCTCCTTCTTCTGAAAATCGGGTTCCGCCCCGTGGAGTGGAGCCGTTTCAGAAGAAACAAAACGGCCCCCGCGTCTCAAAACAGCAGGGGCCGTCAAAGCAAATCGCTCTTCAGAACCACCTCGGCGGGCCGCATGCGAACATGCGATTGAACCTTTCGGTGCCAGCTGTCTTGGGCAGCGGAACTAACGTGTAGTTGCGCATCTCTTAAACACGCAAAACGATATTCTACTAAACGAAAATGGCCCGTCAAGGATTAATTTCCCTAACGGACCATCTTCAGAATTGCTTCACGAAATCGAGAAGCGTCTAACCGAGCTAGGCGGTTTTCTGCTCGGCAGATGTATCGCCGCTCGCGGAAGAAGCGGCATCATCTTTTGCCGCACCGTCGCTTGTCTTGGCTTCATCGCTCGCCTTGGCGGTGTCGGCCGAAGAGGCGCCAGCGGCATCGGCCGAGTTCGCCTTCGCGCTCTTCGCGGCTTCGATGGACTGCGCCGAGCACGTGGGGTCGCCCTCGACATACTTGAAGGTAACCGTATCGCCCTGCGCGTACTGAACGATTTCGATCATGCCGGGCAGCGCGAAGTCGTAAATCTTGCTGTCACCCTCGAGCGTCACGTAGAAGTGCGAATTGCCCTCAATCACCGCCGTGGCGATCGTCTTAATGACGCCCGTCGCCTCAAGTGCCGAATCGCTTACCGACGACGTATTCGCCGCCGTTCCGTTTGCCGCAATGAGCGACAGGTACGACTTCTGCGTGTCGGCCACCGTGTCGCCAACCGCAACGTTCTGGTAGCTCTGGATGTCTACCATAGCGTACTTCTTCACCAGGCCCGCGTTGTCCTTCAGCGCCATGAAGTACGTCGGCGTGTTGTTCACATTAATAAGAATGGGGAACGTCGCCTCGTAGCGCAGGTTCTGCACCTGGCCCTCGGCCGACTGCATGGCCGAGCTTTCCGTAGCGCCCGCGCACGAATAGAAGTGCGCCTCAGCGGTGCGCTGGTTCACCAGCACGAAGCCGACAATCGATTCGTCGCCCGTGGCAGACGTAACGCCCGTGTACAACCACACGTCATCGTCTTTGGCAATGTAGTTATAGCCCGCGCTGCCATCGGTGCCCGGAGTGGTTTGCACAACGCCGTTCTGGCCAAGCCAGCTGTTCAGCCAGCCATTGGTGTACTTGCCATGCCAGTTGTACTGCTGAATGATGAGGTTCGCGGGGTACACATGGTCGACCCACTGGGGCACATCTTCAACCGCCATATCTTGGCACTCGCCCGTCGCCGCGTTCACGAGCACGGCACGCGACACGGTCTCGCCGCCGAACAGGCCAATCGTGAAGTCGCGCACCGGGCAAATCCACCATGCGTTGCCATCGTCGTCAATCTCGAACGACTTCTCGCCGAACATATAGAAGGGGTACTTGAGCTGCACATAGCGGTCGATGTTGCGCGCCAAAGGCTCGCTTTCGGAATACTTGATCGCATGCTCGCTATCGAGGCGCACAACCTGGGCATCCTGCGAAGTCATGTCGACAATGACATATGCGGGAATGCCCTGCTCGCGATTCTGCAGCCACTTGAACAGGTCGGCGTAGCCAAGCGGGCTCACGCGCACCGGGTGGTTTTGGTAGTTGATCTGGCTATAGGTAGGCGCAATTTCGAACTGGCTTACCAGGTCGGACATGCTGCCCATGGTTCGGTTGCCCAAAAGCATGGCCGAATCGCGGTCGATAACGGGGATTTCGTCGTAGTTGACCTCTTGAATGTCCTGCGTGAACTCGTCGTCGGCAGGAACCAAAATGTTGGCGTACTTCTGAGCATTGCCCGGGAAGAACGACAGCGACAGCAGCGTGCCTACCGCGACAAGCGCGACAACGGCAACGGGAATCCACGCAAGCGTATCGAACGTTTTCGCCTTCGCCTTAGAGACGCCCACTTTCGCCGATCCATGCTTGTACGCGTGCGCGCGGGCGCGGAAGAACAAAAACGACGGCAGCAGAATGAAAATGCCGATGAACATCCACGTGTCCATCGAGTGGATGTTGATGGGCGGATGGAACCACCAATACGCCACAGCGACCACGATAACCGCGATAATGGCGCAGGCGATCATCGCCTTTTTGCCCATGGTCGCGAATTTGTCTTTCATTTTGTTGAACTCTTCGTTGGTGTTGAATTCAACCTGCGGTGCGCCCTGCCGCGAGCCGCCGCCTGAAAAACCGCCCCCTACGCCAAACGGGTCGTCGCCGAAAATAGCGGCGAACGGGTTCTGGTTGCCAGCCATGAAATGCCTTTCTCGTCGTATTCGGGCCTTCCCTTTTTTCGCCCGAAAAATCAACACGCGCCTTTGCATACAAAAAGCGGCCGCACCGAAACCGGCACAGCCGCCTGAATGCAGTCTTGCATGGACGAATCAGGCGCGAAGCCCCACGTCAAGTTCTACGCAAGCTGGCGAAGCACGTATTGCAGAATTCCGCCATGAGCCATGTATGCGCCTTCGGTAGGTGTGTCCACCCTTACTATAGCGTGAAACTTCACCGTTTCGCCGTCCTGTTTTGAAGCTGAAACGTTCACTTCGCGCGGATTGGGCATGCTCGGCTCGCCGGTGCCGAAATCGACCGGCTCAATAACAAAGGTTTCCGTGCCATCGAGGCCCAGCGTTTCAGCATTTTCGCCCTCGTGGAACTGCAGCGGCAAAATGCCCATGCCCACCAGATTCGAACGATGAATGCGCTCGAAGCTTTCGGCAATAACGGCGCGCACGCCCAAAAGCAACGGCGCCTTCGCCGCCCAGTCGCGCGACGATCCGCTGCCATACATCTTGCCCGCGAGCACCACCAAAGGCACGCCCGCCGCAGCATAGCTTTGCGACGCATCGAAAATCGACGTGATTTCGCCCGTCTCGAAGTCGCGCGTCCATCCGCCCGACTTGCCTTCCGCTAACAGGTTCTTCAGCTTGATGTTCGCGAAACCGCCGCGCGCCATAACCTCATGGTTGCCGCGACGCGAACCGTAGGTGTTGAACATAACCGGGTCGACCCCGCGCTCGGCCAAATACTTCGCGGCGGGCGAATCGGAAGCGATGCTGCCAGCAGGCGAAATATGGTCGGTCGTAATGAAGTCGCCCAAATTCGCAAGCACACGCGCGCCAGAAATGGGCGCGAAGCCCTCGACAGCCTTGCCCATGCCGTCGAAATACGGAGCGCGACGCACATAGGTGGAGTCTTCATCCCACGCAAAAATGTCGCCTTCGGGAGCCTCGAGTTCCTGCCATGCCTGCGTGCCGCTATAAAGGCCTTCGGCGCCCGCATCGAACAATTCCGCCGTAACGAATTCGTCCATAAGCGCAGCGATTTCAGCGTCGCTCGGCCAAATGTCGCGCAGGAACACATCGTTGCCGTCGCCGTCGGTGCCAAGCGGCTGAGTCTCGAAATCGAAGTTCATGGTGCCTGCCATAGCGTAGGCGACAACCGATGCCGGCGCACACAGGAAGTTCTGCGACACGTCAGGCGAAATGCGTCCGTCAAAGTTGCGATTGCCAGAAAGCACGCTCGTCAGCTCGATGTCGCCAGCGACCTCGTGCATCTCGGGCCACACGGGACCAGAATTGCCAATGCAGCTCATGCAGCCGAAACCGCATGTCGCGAAGCCGAGCTCGGCAAGGGGCTGCGCCAAACCGGCGCGCTCGAGCATGAGCTGGGTCGCATGCGAACCCGGAGCCATAACGCGCTTCACCCAGGGCTTGGCAAGCAGGCCGCGCTCGCGGGCATGCTTGGCGACCAGGCCGCATGCGAGCATCATGGCGGGGTCGGTTGCGGTGGTGCAGCTCGTGACGGCTGCAATCGCGATAGCGCCATGGGTCAATTCGTATTCGGTGCCCATGAAATTCACCGCAACGCGCTTGTCCATATCGAGCTTGCGATCGGCGCAAATCGCATTGAAGCGCGAGCGGGCATCGTTGCGAGCAAAACGGTCATGCGGGCGGCTCGGACCCGCGAGCGAGCATTCGACATCGCTCAAATTCAGCTCGAGTACCTCGGAGTACACGCGCGATGCACCATCGTTCCACATGCCCTGGGCTTTCGCATACGCCTCGACGAGCGCAACCTGTTCCTTATCGCGGCCCGTAAGCAGCAGATACTCAAGCGTGCGGTCGTCGACCGGGAACAGCGTGCACGTGCAGCCGTATTCGGGAGTCATGTTCGCGATGCAGGCGCGCTGCGTCGCCGAAAGCGTAGCCACGCCATCGCCGAAGCATTCGACGAACTTGCCTACCACGCCCTTCGCACGCAGCATCTGCGCGAACGTAAGCGCAGCGTCCATGGCCGATACGCCGTCGCGCAGCTCGCCTGTCAAATGAACGCCCACGACCTGCGGCACGAGCGTCGTGATGGGCTGGCCAAGCGCCGCAGCTTCAGCCTCAATGCCGCCCACACCCCAGGAAAGCACGCCAATGCCATTTGCCGTGGTGGTATGGGAATCAGTTCCCACCACCGTGTCAAAGTACGCAAGCTCGCCGGCGTCGGTCGCCTTCGTCATAACGCCGCGCGCAAAACGCTCGACGTTGATCTGGTGGCAAATGCCCGATCCGGGAGGAACGATGCGCACATTCTGAAACGACGACTGGGCCCACTTCAAGAAGCGATAGCGCTCACCGTTGCGCTTGAATTCCATGTCCATGTTCTTCTCAAGAGCATCGGCGCAGCAAGCCGCATCGGCGATCACCGAATGGTCGATCACCAAATCGAGCGGAATTTGCGGATTGATGCGCGCGGGGTCGGCACCCAAATCGCGTGCGGCTTCACGCATCACGGCCAAGTCGACGAACACTGGCACACCGGTGAAATCTTGTAGCAAAACGCGAGCAGGCATGTATTCAATTTCGCCGCCCTGAACGCCCTGAGTGCCGGCATCAACAATGCGCTTCGCATAAAGCTCGCGCGCGTCGGCATCGTCGACATTGCGCAGCACGTTTTCAAGCAGAATGCGCAACGAATGCGGCAGCGCCTCGGCCCCTTCAACATGCGACGTGTCGCATACCTCGAAATCGTCGTCCCCCACATGCAAAGTTTGCGTCTGAACGCTCATTGGCAACACACCCATTCATCAAACAACTTTGCCGCACATGCGCGGCCCCTTCGAAAACAAATGCGCGAGCCGCAATACGACCCGCGCACCATAAGGACTAGCCTACAACGCGGCAATGAGCGCGTCGGTGAATTCCGTGCATGAGCAAGCCGGCTTTGAGCTGCCCGTGACCTTGCGGATATCGCCCGTCAAATGCTCGCCTTCCGCATATACCTTGGCGATAGCGGCACGAATCTTCTGGGCAATCTCGGGCTCGCCAATGTAGTCGAGCATCATGGCCGCAGAAAGAATTTGCGCCGTGGGGTTGCAGATATTCTTGCCCGCGATGTCGGGCGCGCTACCATGAACGGCCTCGAACACAGCGTAGTCGTCGCCGATATTCGCACCCGGAGCAATGCCCAAGCCACCTACCAGGCCGGCGCACAAGTCGCTCGCAATGTCGCCATACAGGTTCGGGAACACGATGACGTCGAATTGGCTGGGGTCGGTAACCAAGTTCATGCAGAACGCATCGATAATGCGGTCGTCGAACGCAATACGCCCTTCGTAATCGGCCGCGATCTTGCGAGCTTCTTTTAAGAACAAACCATCGGAGAACTTCATGATGTTCGCCTTGTGCGCGGCGGTCACCTTTTCGCGGCCATGCTTTTCAGCGTAGTCGAACGCAAAGCGAACAATGCGATCGGAGCCGGTAATCGAAATCGGTTTAATGGAAATGCCCGAGTCGGGGCGAATGACACCCGCGCCTTCAGCAGCGCAAAAACCGATGAGGCGCTTCGCTTCAGGCGTACCCTCTTCGAATTCGATGCCGGCATAGAGGTCTTCAGAATTCTCGCGAACAATAACGAGATCGACATCTTCGTAGCGCCCACCCGCGCCGGGAATCGAGAGCACCGGGCGAAGATTCACGTACAAATCGAGCGATTTGCGAAGCGCGACATTCACGCTGCGGAAGCCCGTGCCCACAGGGGTGGTAATAGGGCCTTTGATGGCGACTTTATTGCGCTTCACAGCCTCGATGGTCGATTCCGGCAGTGGAGAGCCGCCAGTCTTTTCCATAACCGCGGCGCCAGCTTCGGCAACTTCCCATTCGATATCGGCGCCAGCCGCCTCAACAACGCGTTGCATAGCGGCAGAAGTTTCGATTCCAATACCATCACCTGGGATGAGCGTAATAGTATGCTTTGCCACGATGAACACCTTTCCATTATCGCGCGGCCGCAAAAACCTCGGCGGCGCATAATTTACGCTTCACAAGTCTTGCCATCATACCATGCCTTTGTTACACGTCGATTAATTGCGCCGAGGCTTCGATAAGCGGCAAACAGAGCCATACAGGCACCTTGGACGCCGCTCAAGAAAAGGCTCCAAAACAAACGAGACACCCCGAAGGATGTCTCGTTGGCATTTATGAAAGGTTCTCAACGATTTGAGCGGCACGCTTCTTCAGCACGCCCCTACCGCTTTTGGCGTCGAAAGCCATGCGGGATTTCAATTCCTCAGCGACCTCGTCGGCAAGCTTTCCTTCGGAAAACGCGATAACTGCGACGAGCATTTCCTGGAATTCAATATCGCCGTGATAGCACTGAATAGCTTCGTCGATAAGCGGCCAAACCTTCTGACTGCGGTTTTCGGTGGTGGATCCCAGGCGGCACAGGAATCGCATGGCGGCCAAATGAAGCGGGCCCGAATCTTCATCAAACAGCGCGCTCTCGGCACCAGGGATTGCCTTGTCGCACAGACGAGATTCAACGCCAACGATGCTCGTAAGAATGTCGAGGCATTCCCAACGAGTCTGCGCTTCAGGACGATTAAGCGCATCAACAAACACGTTCGAAAACTCGGTCAATACCTCAGGCTTCATAGAAGCAGCGATCGAAAGCGTCGAAGCAGCTGCTTGCCTCTTGCGACGAGAAGAACCCTCGAGATCGGCAATGAGGGCATTCAGCGCCTCAGGGGTTTCGAGCGCAACTTGAGCGTAAAGGGCACGCTGTTCCTTAATAGAGGAATCGGCCATAGAGATATCAACTCTTTCCTGGTAATGAGATGGGCGCAATAACGCCAGAATGAATACGCTCATATGATACAGCGCAACTCACGTATCCCGAAAAACCACCCAACAAGAAACATAAACCTGTTAAATGCTCGTAGCGTTTAACAGGTTCCAGGGAAGGCGGGCGAGGGCAAGCCGGCCGGCCGCAACGCCCAAGAGCAATCGCGCCCCGCGGGCCTTCTTTTCCGTCCCGGGAAGCAAAAAGAGGGGCCCGCCGTCTCCGGCG
>OLNG01000093.1_pt1 | contig 93351 bp, 58 predicted proteins | sample 1643091 | NCBI WGS metagenome assembly OLNG01 (sample SAMEA3136661, study PRJEB25190) | human gut metagenome | biome: human gut; feature: human-associated habitat; material: faeces | place: Austria | collected 2013 | reverse complement strand
GCCCATGAGGGTGGTCCGGTTCCTGATCCAGCCCATCTGGTCGCGCAGGGCGTCCTTCTGCGCCGTCCCAAGCGCGTTGACCGTGCTCCCAGCCATTGCTGCCATGGTGCGTTTCGCTTCCGAGGGGTTGGAAGACGTCAGGGCTCCTACGGCGTCATCCACCTTCTTGAGGATGGAATCCGCAGCAAGATCGCCGGGCAGGTTCCAGAGAAGTTCTGCTCCGGCCCTGGAATTAAACGTATCCGCAAGGCGGGCATATTTATTGTCCTTGGAAGCCGTGGCCATCAGAACAAGGTTGCCGTTTTCCATCACCAGGTACGCATCATTTTCAAATTTCTTGAAAGCGGAGGAGGAGGGATCCAGCAGGATAGCCAGCCTGTCGCTTCCTCCCAGATCAATGGTGCCATCCGCGTGCATGAGCGTATAACTTCCGTCTGCGTCCAGAGTCAGTTCATTCCCGCCAGTAGAACTGAGAGTTATTTCCGCGCCCTGGCTAATGCTGATATTTCCGGTCACGCTGATAATGGGGCCAGCGTAGTCCGTGTTGAAGGTAAGGTTCGTACTGGAACCGTCTCCCAGCGTCAAGCTGCTGAGGGTCAGCGCCGTATTGGCTCTCGGGTTGTCTACCGTCCCTCCCATCCGGATATTGAGAAGGCCCGTGCTGTTAACTGCCCAGCTGCTGCCGGCAGCGGTCATGACGTTTTCAAACGTCTGCCCGGCATTGCCGGAAATATTAAGCTGCCCGCGTCCCTCCAGCGTACCGCTGAAAACGGAACCGCCGCCCGAATTACCGGTATTGACGGTCAAAACGCCTCCTGCGCTCTTCAGTGTTCCCTCTCCGCCGATTCCGGAAACGGTGCTGCCGGATGTCGAACCGAGGTCGAGCGTTCCCGTGGAATCGTCATCTTTTGCCAGATCAAGAAGAACACCGCCCTGAAGGGAGGCTGTTCCGGAAATTTCCAGCGTATCACGGAGGGTCAGCGTTCCGCTGCCCTGGATGGTGCTAGAGGAAAGATTGCTGGCGCCGTTGACGGAAAGGGAGGCTCCGCTGCCGATGTTCAGGGCTGCGCCTTCGCCGCTGTCCGTCAAATCACCCATGACGGTATTCCGGTTGATGTCCAGAACACTCCCTTCCTCTGCGCCGGCAAGTTCCACATGATTAAAGCTGTTCCCTTCACCGTTAAGAGCGAGGGAACCGCCTTCCACACGCAGGGTGTCCGTCACAAAAGAACCGTTGACTGTCAGCTTGCCCGTGTTTTGCTTGACGAAGGTGACTCCGTTTTCCCCGACGATGCTTCCGCCCATGATGGAATCCGCACCGGCGTAATCATCAGGAGCAGGCAATCCCGTTTCCAGACGTTCGTTGTTGAGGATGACAACAGCGTTGCCTCCGTCCGCACTGGTGTTTTCCACTTTCAGCGTGCTTCCCGTAGCGCCCAGCAGGTTGTTGATGACCGCGCCGTCCCCGTCGGAATCGCCGGGTGCGCCGGCCAACTGAACGGTAAGCGTCTTGTCCTGGGAAATCACCACGCCGGAGTACATCCCCAGCGTGCCGTAGTTGGTGACGGTATCAGGATCGGAAGTAGAGGAATCATCCACCATATAAAGCCCGCTGACCTGCCCGCTGAGCACCAGGCTTCCTCCATCGGTGCCCGTCACGCGGATGCCGTAATTGGAAAGAATCTTGCTGAACTGGATATCGCCAAGGTTTTCGCATTCCAGCGTTCCGGTCGTCAGGGTGAGCCAGCTTTCCGCACCGGCTTCCTTATGGGCGACGAGTGTGTTCACAATGGCGTCAATGTCCAGATTGACTGTGGCGGGATTGTTGATGACAAGCCTGCCGTCTCCCTGGTCAATGATGGCCGCCCCGGCCGCATCCTGGTTGATGTTATCCGCTCCCAAGGTAAGATTCAATGTTTCCGTGGCTCCCGCCCCCACCGTAATATCTCCGGAAACGTTGGCAAGCCTGCCTCCGGCAGCCAGCGTAATGCCCTTGAGCATGCTGCCGTCAGTCCCCCCCAAATTGACAGAAGCTGCTGAGTCCACGACAATGGCTGCCGTGGCGCCTTCCGCCCGCGTCATGGCGGAGGTCAGCGCGCCATTGACGATTTTCAGCGTTCCCGCTCCATTCAGCACGGTTCCGGCCCACTGGCCTGCCTTGTCTTCCGTGCCAAGCTGGACTACGGCTCCGGCATTTGTAATGCCGAGCGCTCCCGTAGCGGTATTGGCCTGATCCAGAATCAGAGTGCCCGTGCCTGCGTGCGTCAGGCTGGAGTTGCCCTGCACCAGAGCGTTCAACACCAGTTCCGTATTGTTGTAGTTGACGTTGTATTGTGCGGCCAGCCCGGTATCCGTGGAACCCGTGTTACCTCCCAGAATAGCGCCGTCTCCAAAAACGGAATTCCCTTCACCCGTGGCGCACCCCCCGCCGGAACCGAAGTTCCAGGCCTGGCGATTGTTGTTGGCGGAAGTTTCATTGGTGGACAGGGTCCCCGAGAAGTCCTTGAGGGATCCCGTGAGGACATTGTTCATCCGAACGTTCGCAGCCATGGCCCACGTACCCGAACCGGAAAGGTTTCCGGAAAAAGTGTATGTGGCGCCGGAGGAACCGTTCTGCATCGCACCGTGGGTTGCTCCGATTTCAAAATTGGCCGCCGTCGTACCTGCGGAAAAATGGAAGCCCTTGCCGTCGATGAAAACGGTACCGCCTCCCAGCGTATTTCCTGCCCCAAAGGCTACCCAGTTGGCATTGGTACTCATATTCACCCCGTTGCCGACCAGTTCCAGGCGGCCAGTAAAGTTGGTATTGCCCGTATTGGAGATATTGACCAGTCCCGCAGTATCCGCAGTCCCGATAGTGACGGTGCCCGCCCCATTGAGCTGGGCATGCAGGTTGACGGTTCCGCCGGAAAGAGCAAGGGAAGCGCCTTCACTGACGCGGACAATAGTAGCATTGTTCGGATTTACGCCGATAGTCGCACCGCCCGTGAAAGCGAGCGTGCCCTCTTCCACAGTAAGGTGGGCCAGGGTATTCCCTGCGTATCCAAGGGCCAGCGTGCCCGCTCCCGTTTTGGTCAGGGTAGTGCCGGCCCCCATGACATCGGCTGACAAGCCGGCCCAGGAAACGGTATCCCCGGCGCCAAGCACGGAAACGTTCAGGAAACCTCCGTCTCCGACGTTGACACGGCTGGAAATGTCATACCCTGTCGCATCCTCACCGGCAGCGGAATCCGCATAGACCAGCGTCCCCCCGTTGAATATAATATCCCCTTCCGTTCCCAGCGCTCCGTCAGCGCCAATGGTAAGGGTACCGCCATTGAGTATCGTCCCTCCGGTATAGGTATTGGCCAGGTTTAAGGCAACTTCAGCCGTACCGTTCACGGTAAGCGTGGTGGGAGCTGTGGAATCCGCAATAGCCCCCTCGCTGTCAGGATCGCTGACCAACGTGTAAGCGCCGCTGTTGAAAACAACGCTCTTGGGAGTTACAATGCCGGAAACCTTGACTTCACCCGCTTCCGCGGAGGAGAAGTAAATTTCCTGATTATCCAGCGTATCCGCCCCCGTCAGCCTCGTCGTCCAGCCGTCAACACTGGTGTTGATCCACTTCCGGTCCGTTCCTCCGTTCCAGACAAAACCATTGTCCCCGCTGACGTCAGCAACCTTCAGCACAAGCTGGTTATTTTCCACCACCACGGAATATTCGAACCCTTCCCTGGTGATGTCGGGCGTCCATGTGAAGGAATCCGTCGTCAGGCTTCCATCCGCAGCCCACTGGGCCAGGACATAGTTAGATGCCTCCAATTCACCATAATTATTGATAGTCAGCGCACAGGATGAATCCGCAAGAGCCAGGGACCCGGCCGTGATATTGATGACAGGCTCATTCGCCACCACGCCCGTCATGTCAAAAGTGAGGGTAGCGCCGCTATTCAGCGTCAGAGCGGAAGCCGTCGTCATTCTGGCGCCCGCACCCATGGAAATGCTGCCCAGGGCCATGGCATTCGTATTCGTAAACGCCAGCGTTCCGGCCTGGACATTAGTCAGGCCCGTATAGGTATTCTGCCCGGAAAGGGTCAAGGTGCCTAAGCCGGTTTTCGTCAGGCCGCCCGCTCCGGAAAGGACGCCTCCGAGGGTGATGCCGGTGGAAGCCTGGTCATGGTAGGACTTGGTTTCCGCATCATACTGGCGGGTATCAACCGTCACATTTCCAGTAAGGGACATATTGTAGGCGGAAGACCAGCCTTCCGCCGCCGTCGTCCCCAGCGTCCCGGAGTTCATGTTCAGGGCAATCGTATTGGTATTTCCGGATGCCGTCATGCCGCCTGAACCGAGAAGCAGGGAACCGCCATTCAGATTAATGGTGGCGCCCTTGGCGCTTACTCCATCCCAGTTCTGCCCCAAATCCAGCGTCTGGGCCAGCACCATGCCGCCCGAACCAATATTCATGACGCCTTTTCCGTCACGGGCAATCCGCAGCGTGCCGGTAATGTTCATCACGGCGTCCCGGCTGATGTTGAGCGTGGTTGTTCCATTGTACTCGTAGCGGCCGATGAAGCTTCCCGCCGTCACGGAAGCGCCGGCCCCCAGCGTCCAGGTACATGCCGTGCCGTTGGTTGCCAGCACCCTGTACTCTCCTGTAATATCAACATTTCCATTAAGGACATTCGTTCCTACCGCGGATATCAGCGTACCGGCCCCGGTAATCGTATTTCCATAGGTTCCGGCGGAAAGGGTCAGCGTGGTATTGGCTCCCAGCTCATACCTGACTCCAGTCAGGGCGGCCGTTGTCGTTCCGGAGGCGTTCCCGCTCAATTTCAGCGTGCCTGAGGAATTGACGTTCAAACGTGTTCCCAACCCGTTCCACGTCCCCGTGGTCAGTTCCAGAACGGAATCTCCCTGCAACAGGACCGTGCTGGTGCCCAGCGCTCCGGCATTGCCGACAACGAGTTTGCTGCCATCGCCAAGAACGGTATCCCCGGCATAGGAATTGGCGTTGTTCATGGTCAGGGAAGCTCCGTCCAGCAGGTTCAGCGTCGTATCCCCGGTAATGGAACCGTCACCCGTAAAAATGAAATCCGTACCGGAAACATTGATTCTGCCTGGAGCGACATTCCCCGCAATCGTCACATTTTTATCCACGCCATCGCCATTGGAGAAATATACGGTCTCCCCGTCGGCATAAGCTGACGGTGTCCCGTCAAGGCTCCAGGAAGTATTCGAGCTTTCCGTATTCCAGGTGCCGCTCTTCCACCTCAACAAACCTTCCTTGTCACTCAAATTGACGTAAAGAGTGCCGTTGCTGACGGAAAACGTTCCATTGTACAACTCCGCAGCAGCTCCGCCCAAAGTAAAGAAAGAACTCTCCGTCAACCCTGCTCCGGAAAGCAAGGCATAACTAATCCCCGTTTCCAGGGAAGACAGCCCCAGCCGTACTTCCGTAGCCTCACTGCCGCTGATGGAGTTGACGGTCAGGGCCGCCGTCTCCGAATCAAGAGAACTGAAGCTCAGGGTGCCGCCGTTTAACGTCAACCCGGCGGATAAAGTAGCCGTTCCTCCGGAAATTCCCGTGGAGCCCAGCGTGGAACCGGCATTCAGCACATACCCGTCCGCGGACGTAACGTTCACAGTAAGACCGCCTCCGATCAGCAAAGCCCCCTGCCCGATAACGCTGGAATCCTTCACCGTCAAACCGCCTTCTCTCAATTCCACTGTTCCGGTAAAGCCGGGGACGGCTGCCGTTTCTCCTTCGGCAGGAACCGGGGCCTGGGCTGTTCCGTTAAGAACCAGAACCCCGTCGCCAACCTTCACGAGCTTACCGTCTCCCTTCAGCCCGTTGGAGAAAGTCACAGTACGCCCCGTGGCATGGTCATTGGCATCCAGCGTGTCAAGGATAGTCCCATTCACCGTGCCCAGAAGTTCTATATAAGATGCCGTGAAATCCGGATTATAGCTTATACCCCAGTTGGACAAAGCCCCCAGAGTGCCTTCTCCCAGTTTGATAACGGCCGCTCCCGCCACATTGGCAATGCCCGAAGAACCTATGTTCACCCTGGCATCCCCGGACGTTGCGCCGCCCAACAGGAAACTGCCCCGGAATGAACCGCTTCCGGAAGCCCAAAAGTCCATTCCCTGCAAATTGGCCGTTCCGGACGCGGCATTGAAAATGCCAGTGCCATCCCAGGACAGATGCATCGAGGACTGCAATGCAGTCAAAGAACCGCCCCTCAAATTAAGTTCCCCTGAATAAGCCCAGTGAGCCAGCAGGAAACTGGCGCTTGTGCTATGGGTATTATTGCTGCCGGTGACAGTCAGAGAGGAACCCTGGTTCACATTAAGCACCCCATGCCCCAGCTCGGCAAGCCGGACCTGGCCTGCCGTAGTCACATTGCCGGAATCAAGATCAAGAGCACCATATAAGGAATTGTCATACCCACCGCCGGCCCCGACCCACAGTTTATTAACTTCCAATTCATTATCGGCCATATGAACCCTGCCGTAATAATGGGCTACCTTGAACGATTCCGCCTGGATATTTCCCGTAAACGTCACCGTGGAACCGGTCTGGGCGCCAGATACGATATTCCCGGCGTATGTGATATTCCCTGCTACGGTCGGATTGCTGGTCCCGTTAAAGGTCAGCGTATCTCCAGTCGAGACGCTCTCGCCGCCCACCAGGTTCCAGAGATACGTGTTGCTGTCGGAAACATTCTGCGCATAGACATTCAAGCTGCCCTCCGCGATTACCGTTTGCCCCGCTCCGATGGATGTCCCCGCATCGGAACCGAATACCATGGTAGAACCCGCCATCATATGCAGGCTGGCTCCGCCAAGCATCCATGATCCCGACTGGGAAGAAGCCCCCAGTCTCAAGGCTCCATAAACGTAAAGATTCTGAAGGGCCGAACCCTCCAGCAAATTGACGCTTCCCGCAGAAGAAGCCTCCGTTTTCATGTAAACCGTGAGGGAAGAATTTTCCCCTCCCGTCACCAGGCTTTCAAAACCGGAAAAACGGTGATCCCCGTCACCCAACGTCAGGGACGACCCGTTGCTTAAAACCGTTTCCTGGGCAAAAAGAGTGGCGCCTTCCCCGGGAAGGAGCGTATAATCCGTCTCAAATGTCATGGAGGAGACATTGATCCCTCCGGAGAAATTGACTGTTTTGGAGCCTTCTGCCGCTGTGAAGATAACGGCATCCCCATTCAGGAAGGAAGTATCCGTCTTGGTTCCGTCACCCTGCTTGTACCAGCCCGTTCCCGTATTGCTCCATGTCCCGTTGGAATTCCACACCAGAGTTTCTGCATCATACCCTTCCCCCTTGTACTGCACGGACATGCCAGAACCGTTGGAAACAAGCAGGAAATTACCCGCCCCCAGCTGGCCGGCGGAATCAACCCTCGTCAATGCCTCATAAGCATCATCCCCGGTTTGCTTCCAAATACGCAGGGAATCCAGGGATGCCCCCAAATCGGCCCCTGTAGACATGAAATAGCGTGTGATCAGGGCGTCGTCAACCATCTCGCGATTGGTGACCGCAAGCCCTTCCATGGCGCTGGCAACCACTACCTCCACATTCCATGTTTTGGCGTTCTTGGTAATTGTGGTGGTGTTTGACAGGTTGATCATTCCGTCAAGCCCAATGTGCCAGTAATGATTATCGGCACCGGTACCATTGTCAAAATTGAGATTCCCTCCCGGAGTAGTCATGTTCAGAGTGCCGTCCACATAGATATTGGCATGCCCCTCTGGCTCCATATTTTTGAGCTGGGTACCGAAAGAAGTGGTAAGGGAGGAACCCTTTTCCACGTAAACATTGCCGCCCCATTGTCCAAGCCCCACAGACACACTTCCGTTCCCCGTAACGGAAATACCGCCTCCGTCCGAGGTATTGGGAGGCGTTCCCGTAACCGTCACATCCACGCCATTAAAAATCAAATGCGGACCCTTATTGTCCACGCGGGACGGCGCCGAGCCTCCCTCCCAGTTGCCTGCCGTCCCCACAGCGTCGCCTTCCCCAGCCCCCGTCCATGTAAAATCAGGACCGCCAAAATCGGGGATCTGCCAGAAATCCGCCGAGGTTGCAGCATGGGAATAAGAGTAAATGCCGGAGAAGGAAACCAGGGAAGCGAGAAGGGCGGAACGCAAGGACGGAGGGAGATGAAGTCTCATATTGATCAAAGATATTGTGACCAGTAATACCCGGATTTATAATCCGTTGGCAAGTCTATTTTCAGAAATGACTCGCATTAAATAAATAATGGAAAATAATAAACTCCACCTGTCCAGCATATCCGCCTACATATCCAGAGAAGCAAAACCATCACTCTTTCATTACAAGTAAAATACATAGATTAAGAAAAGAAGCAGGATTATAAATTCCCAGTCTGCCCATTCGCTTTCCTGATGAAAGCGGTACGGATAGAAACAAAAAGGCCGCTCCCTCCCGGGAACGGCCCTGACTTGAATTATTTTTTCCTTACTGCTGCTGGGCGCCGCTCTGCTTAAGCATCTCCTGAAGTTGTTCCGGAGAAATGCTCATGGGGCCTCCCTGGGGAGCAGGGGCTTCCGAAATGCCGTCCAGTTCCAGATCAAAGATGAGCGGGGAATTGGGTTCAATCGGAGCGCCGGGAGTGTTTTCTCCGTAAGCCAGCTCGGAAGGAATGTAGACAATCCATTTGGAGCCGACGGGCATCGAGGTCAGCGCTTCGGCAAAACCGGGGATGACCTGGAGAGGAAGTTCCACGGACTTGCCCTTGGTGTCGTCAAACACGGTGCCGTCCAGCAGCGTGCCCTTGTACTTCACCTTGAACATGGGGTTCTTGAACTTCTTTTCATCAAATTTTTCTTCGCCGCCCTTGTTCACAACCTTGTACTGGAGGCCGGACTTCGTTGTGGTGACGCCTTCTTTTTTGCCGTTTTCCTCCATGAATTTCTTACTGGCCTCCAAATTGGCCTTGGCCTTGGCGGAAATGCGTTCGTCAATTTGCTTCTGGAACGCATCCAGGGCGGGTTTCAGCTGTTCCTGGTCCTTGGCGGGCTTGCGGACCATGCCATCCTTGATGCCCTGCAGGAAGGATTCCTGGTCCAGGTCGTCAAAGGTCAGGGTAGGAATGGAACCAAGTTGCTGACCGCTCTGGAAACCCAGAAAATAGCCCAGGTCCTTTTTCATCTGTTCGGGAGACACAGTAATTTCTTTCTCTTGTTTGGGTTGGTCGGCTGCCGGAGCTTCGGCGGCCTTTTCTTGCGCGCCTGCCACACCCGCCAGAAGAGCGGAAGCGGCAAACAGGGCGATGGAAGGTTTCATCTTCATGGTATTTTTATCCTTTCTTTGAAAAGAGGACTCCTTTTTAACGGATTCCGTTCATATCACAAGACAAGAGAATCGGTCATCCTGTCATCCTCTCCCGGCAGGAGGCCGGATTGCTTTCCGGTCAGAAGGAGAATCAGGTCATGCCAGCGTTTCCAGAACGCGGGCGATCATGGCGGGATAAAGGGTATGCTCCTGCTCCTGAATGCGGGCGTGAAGGCTTTCCGGCGTATCCCCCGGCAGCACGGGCACGCGAGCCTGGCCCAGGATGGGGCCGGTATCCATTCCGTCATCCACATAATGGACGGTGCAGCCGCTCTCCGCAGCTCCGGCGTTCACAGCCTGCTCCCAGGCATGAAGCCCCGGGAAGTCTGGAAGAAGGGAAGGGTGGATATTCAGGATGCGGGAAGGAAATTCCTTCAGCAGCGGAAGTTTCACCAGGCGCATGAATCCCGCCAGGCACACGCAGTCCACGCCGTATTGCTTCAGGCGCGCGGCAACGGATGCCTGGGATTCCTCCGGAAATCTGGTTTTAAATCCCCCGCAGTCAATAACCTCCGCCGGAATGCCCCAAGAACGGGCGCGTTCCAGAATATAGGCGTCCGGATTGTCAGACATCACCACGGCGATTTCCGCCCGGAGAGAACCGGACTGGATGGCATCATAAATGGACTGGCAATTGGAACCGGAACCGGAACCGAGTATTCCTAACTTGGGCAATCTGGACATCCGGGGGATAAAACCACAGTTTTTTGCCCGTGGCAAGTCTCCGGCTTGACAAAAAGGCTGCCGTATTTGCCTAATAAAGGCATGAGAGACCCCCGTTTTCAGGCCCTTGCAGCCCAGCTTGCAGGGTATTCCACAGCCCTGCGCCCCGGAGACAGGGTTCTGCTGGAACTGACGGATATTCCGGAGGAAATGGGAATAGCCCTCATCCGGGAGGCGAGGAATGCGGGAGCAATACCCTTTCTGCGCCTGAACCAGTCCCGCCTGAACCGGGAAATGCTCTCAGGAGCAACGGAAGAACAATACGGCATCATCGGCCGCCACCGCCTGGCGGAAATGGAGGACATGGACGCCTACATTGAAATACGCGGCGGGGGGAACGCCTTTGAACTGTCCTCCGTTCCACAGGAAAATATGGCCGCCGCCATGAAAGCCCTGAACCCCGTCTCCCAGCGGCGCATCCGCCATACGCGCTGGTGCGGGCTTCGCTGGCCGTCCGGGGGAATGGCCCAGCAGGCGGTCATGAGCACGGAAGAGTTTGAGGATTTCTATTTCCGCACCTGCCTGATGGATTACGCCGCCCTGCGTCCCGCCATGCGAAAGCTGGCCGCCATGATGGAAAAGGCTGAATATGTGAAAATTACCGGGCCGGGAACGGACATTTCCTTTTCCATCAAAGGGCTGCCTGCCATCCCGTGCGCAGGGGAATGCAACCTGCCCGACGGAGAAGTATTCACCGCCCCCGTCATCGACAGCGCCAACGGCCACATTTCCTTCAATACGCCCAGCCTGTTCCAGGGAATCCCCTTTGACAACATCCGCCTGACGCTGAAAAACGGACTGGTCGTGCATGCGGAAGCGGGAGATAAAACAGGGGAGCTCAACGCCATTCTTGACACAGACCCCGGCGCGCGGAGGCTGGGGGAATTCGCCTTCGGCGTCAATCCGGCCATCACACGCCCCATGCGCAACATCCTGTTTGACGAAAAAATTTCCGGCTCCTTCCACTTGACGCCGGGGCAGGCCTACCACGTGGCGGACAACGGCAACCAGTCCCGCATCCACTGGGACATGGTATGCATCCAGACGGAAGCGGCCGGGGGCGGAGATATTTACCTGGACGGGAAGCTGGTGCGCCGCAACGGATTATTCACCCTGCCGGAACTGGCCATTCTCAACCCCTCCCTATCATGACCACCCACCCTTTCTCCAAAAAGCGTTCCCAGCTCCGCAAGCTCCTGTATGCGGCCGCGGCTGTCATTCTGCTGGGGTCCCTGCTGGCCTCCTACATGCACTGGGAAGCCAATCATCTGGAATTTAATGAAAACACGGCCCCTGCCGGATGTGTACCCGGCCTTTCCGGCCTTCGTATCCTGGTATTGTCGGATATCCACACCAATCTGCCTCTGCTGGAAAAAGCGGCAACAATAGCGGAACAGGCCAGACCGGACATGATCGTATTTCTGGGAGATCTGTACACGGATTTTCTGCGGGTCACTCATGTAGGCGACTACATCACCCAGATGAAACGCCTCTCCTCCGTCGCCCCGGCCTACGCATGTCTGGGCAACCATGACATGGCCCTTGCGGACAATGTGGAACGCGTCCTGAAGGAAGGGGGCTTCACACTGCTCAGGAATTCCGCCGCCTTCGTCTCCATCCCCAGGCTGGGAAATGTGGAATTCAAACTGGTGGGGCTGGGAGACCTGCGGGAGGGTGACTTTTTCCCGGACCGGTGCATGAGCCCGCGCGAATTGGAGGAAAACTCGCCCATGCCAACCATCGTCCTGAGCCACAACCCCAAAGGAAGGGAATTGCTGGGAAATTACCGCTGGGACCTGATGCTCTCCGGCCATACGCATGGAGGCCAAATCAAACTGCCTTTCTTTTCCACCCCGCTATTGGCGTCGGAAGGGGAAACCATGCACTCCGGGTTCCATCCTTATGAGGACAAGCAGGTATTCGTCACCCGCGGCATAGGCTATATAGGGCCGGGCCGCTTCAACTGCCCGCCGGAAATCAACCTCATTACCATTCCCTAACTTCCCGACCTGACCGCCATGGTTCTCTCTCTGCTGGCCTCCGGAGGCCCTAATGACGCGCCTCCATTCTTCATTCTGCTTACTGTCGTCTTCATGGGAATCATCGCGATTGCCCTCATTCTGGCCCACTTCCGGCAGTCCCTGCTGGCGGGCTACTTCATCTGCGGGGTAATTTTGGCCAACTGCGGCATTCTGGACCACATCCCCAATTCCGACGTCAGCATCCAGGCTCTTTCCGAGGTAGGAATTATCCTGCTCATGTTCACGCTGGGGCTTGAATTTTCCGTCGATGAACTCAAGCACCTGCGGAAAACCGCTCTGGTCGGCGGAGGTATTCAGATGTTCATCTGCACTGCGGCTTTCGGCCTGGGGCTTCATTACGCCACAGGCATGGACATGAGCCACTCCCTGACGGTCGGGGCCATTATGGGACTATCCTCCACGGCGGTGGCGCTGAAATCCTTCCAGGAATTCGGCCTGAGCGGAACCTCCGGGGCAAAAATGGCGGTGGGAATTGCCCTGTTCCAGGACATCGCCGCCATCATGCTGGTGGCAATCATGCCGCAGATCTTCACCGCCGCGCCCGACTCATGGGAAACAGCGCTCAACATCGGCATGGCCGTGCTGCGGGGGCTTGTCTTTCTGGGAGCCGCCTGGCTGATCGGCCGCTACCTGCTTCCGCGCATCATGCTGGCCGTCGCCCGGACCAAAAGCCGGGAACTCTTCACCCTGATGGTGTTCGCCATCTGTTCGGGAATTGCCATGCTCGCCAGTCTGCTGGGCCTGAGCATCGCCCTGGGCGCTTTCACCGCCGGCCTCTTCGTCAGCAGCTCCTACTACAGCCACCGGGTTCTTAGCGAAGTGCTCCCCTTCAAGGACCTTTTCCTGACCATCTTCTTCGTTTCCGCCGGGCTGTTGATTGACATTGATGGACTGTGGGAACACATCGGCCAGGTGGCAACCTTCGCCTCCTTTGTCCTCGCGATCAAATTCGTAGCCTGCCTTACAGCCGCAAGCTTCCTGAAAATTCCAGGGCGCATGGGCATCATGGCCTCCACCGCACTCACCAATGTGGGGGAATTTTCCCTGGTGCTCATCCCTTTCATGCAGGAAATATCCCCCATCCCGGCGCTGGTGACCACCAACGTTTACGCCATTGCCGCCGTCTCCATGGGCATGACTCCGCTACTGATGAAGGCGGCACGGAAACTTACCCCGCTGCTGGTGCGCATTCCCGGGTTGAAAACAAAACGGGAACGCCTCAACGTGGAAACCCTGATCACACGCATGGAAGGCATCAGGAACCATGCCATCATTTGCGGCTACGGCCCCGTAGGCAGGAGGCTTCATGAAAGCCTGTCCCAGTACGGCATCCCCTGCATCATTATCGACCTGAATGCGGACACCGTCAAATCCCTGCTCAACGGCGGCCATCTGGCCTTTCTGGGAGACATCCAGCACCAAATCACCATGGACCTGGCGGGCGTCCGTACCGCGCGGCTGATTGCCTTCACATTCCCGGACCCTGCCCCGGCCCTGTCCACCTACATGCAGATCAAGGGAGCCAATGCGGACATCACGGTGATTGCCCGCGCCAAATTCCGTTCGGAAGTGGCTTCCCTGCATCACGCGGACATCACCAACGTCATCCATGATGAAATGGAAACGGGCGCCGCCGCCGTGCGCCTGGCGAAACAGAGTTTTGATATCATTGAACCGTCGGACGCGCCATCTCTGTCCCATTAAGCAACGATGAATCTGCCGGACGCCCACACCCATTCCTCTACAGCCGCTTCCGGCACGGCGCCGCGGTTCATCTGCGGCACCTCCCCGGTGGACTGGAAACAGGTGGCCCTTCTGGCGGAACGGGATGAACACGTTACGCCCTTTTTCGGCATTCATCCCTGGTTCCTGAACCCGGCTGAATGGAAAGAGGAAATGCCCAGGCTGGAATCCCTTCTGCAAAAAATCCCCCATGCGGGCGTTGGGGAAACGGGGCTGGACAAATGCCGGCGCGGCATCCCGGGGCTGCCTCTCCAGAAGGAAGCGCTGGAACGGCATCTGGAACTGGCCGCGCGTCTGGACCGCCCCGCTTCCCTGCACTGCTGCCGCGCATGGGGCACGCTGGCGGAAATGCTGAAAAAATATCCCCGTTTGAACATTGTCCTGCACGGCTGGACGGGGGCACTGCATCCCGGCACGGAACTTCCTTCGGGAAACTGGCTTCTTTCCGTAGGGCTGCGGGAAATGGAACGTCCGGGACTCCTTGCCTCCATACCGCTCCATCGGCTGGCGCTGGAATCGGACGGGCATCCGGAAACCCTTCCGGAACTTTACCGACGCGCGGCGCAGGAACTGGGCATGACCGTCAACAACCTGGTTGACCTGGTCCAAAGCAATATGGAAAACCTGATCCGCCCTTGACGCCTCCATTCAACGGGCGGACATGGTTTCGCGGCGCCTCTTCATTCACTGGGTTTCTATTTCCATTGATTCTTCGTTCAATCATTTTCCCAGAAAACAAAAATATTTCCGTTGACAGTTCATCATCTTTTTGCCATATGATGGATTATATTAGGTATGGATACAATTCCGCCCACCTCCCATGAATAATATCTTCCGTATTCTCCTTTTAGGAGCGCTCCCCCTGGCAGCCTTTCCCGTTATCCAGGCGTCAGCGCAGGAACCGGATATCCAGACACTACTTTCAGCCGAACGTTCCTCGTTCATCTCCGGAAAAGCCCGGGATATTCTGTGCAGGAAACTGGGAACCGCAAACCTCGACACGGATAAAATCCGGGCCATGGCACACGCCCCGCAAGTCGCCCTGTTATGCCACCTGTACCAATTTTTCAGCACCGCGGAAAACGGAGAACCGTTCACGCAGCATGAACTCAAGGACGGGGCATTCAGGAAATGGCTCTCCACCCACCCGGAAGTCTTCAGAATGCTTGCCCTATCCGGGGCAGCCGGCAAACAAACCCTATCCATATTTTACCGCATCTGGAACGCGAACAATAAAACGCTCCGCCCCGTTGAAACCAGCATGGCTCTGGGGGCAGGGCTTGCCTCAAATGTCATCCCTCCTGAAGAATGCCTGTCCAAATTCAATTTTTACCGGGAATCCTACTTCCAATCCGCATGCCATCCCCAGGCGGACACGATGCAGCCGTGGGAATGGGCCATCGTTTTCCGTGGCAGAGAGAGCCTGGAAGACCTGTCCTGGGCCCAGCAGTTCATAGAGAAAAAACAGATCCCTCCCGAACAGGCTGGAAATAAATTCATGGGTTTCATCCCCTATCGCAGGAAAAACCTTCAGGGAGTCAGCGTTCATGCCGGAGCCGCTTTTTACGACCACAAACCGGTCACATTAAAGCTTTATACGGAATACGGAGGCGTGTGCGGCGCCGTCTCCAAAGGAGCGGCAGGCTTTCTGAGAGCCAAAGGCGTCCCCGCGTGGGCCATCGGGCAGCCGGGACACTGCGCCTTTATCTGGAAACACCCCGGCGGACACTGGAAAATCGGCAACAATATCAGCGGATGGAACTGGTCAACGGGAAAAAGCCAGATACCCTGGAACGGCCCCGTCCAGCTCATCCCGGCTTACAATGCCTTCATTCATCACGGTCTGGCGGAAGAATCCTTCCTGATGACGGTTTTATCTGACTGCTCTCCGCGTCCCGTCCAACGGGAATTGCTGCTGAAAGAAGCCTGCAAGATGAACCCATTTAATTATCCGGCATGGCGTCGTTACCTGAGCATGAAGGCCAAAGGAATCAATGACCGGCAAAAACTCACCCTGCTTAAAGAACTGGCGCAGGCCATGCCCCATGAACACAACCTCCTCCATCATGCAGCGGTAAACATACTCAAAATCCGGGAAAGCAAGGTCAATCCCTATGAACTGTACGCCTGTTTCCTGGATTCTGACTGTTCTCCCGCGGCAGAGGAACTCTTCACGAGGCTGTGCTGGAACAAACTCGTGGCGGATTGCCCTGAAATCGGCAAGATAATCAAATACAGGGAGGGATTCATCGGGAAGCATCTTTCCGTCTGGGCCAGGAAAGGGAACAATGCCTCATGGACGCCTAAAATGAAAAGATACTCCGCCGGCATGATGGAAGGCGCCATCACGGCATTGGAAAAAAGAGAACAGACCCGCACATACTATGTGGCAACCTACCGCCGTCTGCTGGAAATATGGAATGACAAAAAATTAAAGCATCAAGGGGAAATATTGATCAACAAAATCAGCGGCAATAAAGTCTCGCCCCTGCGGCAGAACCGGTAACCAGCACAGAGAATTTTAACATGAACGCGAACGCCATCATCCGGGCATCCGCCCCATTCTTCCAAAAATACGTCTTATCCCCGGGAATGCCGGCAAAACGCCATCTCGCCATGATGCTGCTGGGCCTCTGCTTCACAGCGCCTTTACTGGCAAATGAGGTATTGCGCATCGAATCACAGGCGGCAGAATACTCTGCCCAAATTTATATTCAAGAAGAAGAAAAAGGTTCCGTACCGGAAAAAGAGAAAGAGAACGATCAAAAAAGAAAGAAATTGGGCATAGGTGAAACAGTAATATTAACCCTGGTTTCAGACAAGCCCCAGCTCATTGGAGACCCATCCCAGATCGAATGGACAATCGAAGAAGGAGAAAATCTGGCTTCTTTTCAAGAGGAAGACAACTCTGTCATTCAAACATTGGTTATTAGAAATGACCTCTCCCAAGGAGGCGACATTACTGTTAAAGCAGTCACGGAAGAAGGAAGAGAAGCGAAAATCACGTTATCAGCCATTGTTCCCGAAGGGATCAGCGCAAAACATTTACGGAAATCATATGACAGAAATCATCCGGATTTTAATAAAAGAGGAGTCATTTATTTTGATCTGCCAAAGGATGGTGATCAAGAAATGGCAGGGGCATCAGCTGTCTTGGAATTAACGTTCCTCCCTATAAGCGTGAATTTTCGAAATGTCCATATTATTGAACGGGATAAGGGCTGCGTTCCCGCCCCGGCTGAAGGCAGCCTGGCAGCCCCACATGATCCCAATCCTGCACCAGTACGCCTTGACACCAAAAACAGGCTATCTGACAACATTGGATGCCGAGAACCTATTGCAAAATTAAAATTCTACGACTTGCCTCAAACTCATAAATGGATTTGCGACTGGAACATCAATGTCGACGGGAAAGATGTAAAAACCATTCAGACTGTTGAACAGCATTTTTTTTACGACTGGATTGACGTCGTCAACGAAATAGCTACGACGACGGTTTCCAAATTCAACTGTTCCGTCAGCAGGTCCACAGAAAAAAATAACAAGCACGTATTTATCAACCAGTCAAAATAAATGAACCTAAAAAAATGATGAAATATTTTATTTACGCGATTGCCGCCATACATCTTGGATGTTCAACTTCCCTGGGGGAAGAGACCGGATTTGATCGCCAACTCCCGGCTCCTGATTCCATCCATATTCGCGGAAAAATGGGAGAAAAATCAAAAAAATTAAAAGAATTTTTAAAATCAGGAGATTTTAAACAATTCTATGGATGTTCAAACACAGTTCTGTCAGAATTGAACGCCATGCGGCGCCATGGAACGATGACGCGGGAAGAGGCCTGCGACATGCTCTGGAGCCTTTATCTGATCAGCGGGGCCCCCATGTATGAAGCTCCGGATTACGACAGCGTTCAGCCATGGCCTTATGAAAACGAGCGGGACAACGACATTGCCGCCAAATCAAGAGTCATTTCCGCGCTCTCCATCATGGATACGAAACAGATGTCGCGCAACCTGGGCATCCACGAACAACGGCTGAAACATCTCCATGCCGCTTACGCCGCCGCCATCATTAAAAGGCTGAAATCTCTACACCTCCCTGATTTCGGAAAAAAAGAGACAGCGCTGAAAGATGCAATAATACGTTCCCATCCTGCCAATCCGGACGGGAATGTCATCGGCTCTGACGTTAAAGATTACGAATGGACTCACAAATGGAATAACCTGGTTACATTTTCGTCAAGAAACAGCATGTACCATAGCTATGTCTCTAAAATCATGGAGAAAAGATTCATCCCCATGCTGGTGAAGTACTTCCCCGACCAGGCCGGGGAAGTCGTCAAATACATCAGGAAGGCGGGATACGGAGACGGCGAGGTTCTCGACCTCATCGACCGAACGGCAGGATACAACTCCAAAACCGCCTACCTCTACCAGGGGAAAAGCGGAGAGGAACACAGGAAAAAGCTTCAACGGAAACAGAGCAGAGAGTGACGCCGAACGTTCATTCATTGCGCCATCTGCCTCCTCCCAACCAGGAAAAACAACCCGGACAAGACGGTGAACCACGTTTTCCATATAATCATCTTCATCTGCCTCGGATGGAGCCTTTCCTCCGCGGAGGGACATTCATTCGATCATGAACTCATGCCGCCCGATTCCATCCATATCCGGAGAAGTACAGAAGGGCATGCTCCGCTCCTGAAAAGCCTGCTGGAACAAAATGATCTGAAAGCATTTTATCAGCACGCTAAAACGGTTCTGACCGCAATCAACAAACTGCAGCATGACGGCGTGATGACACGGGAAGAAGCCTGCGACATGATTTGGAGCCTTTATCTGATAGGCGGGGCCCCCATGTATGAAGCTCCGGATTACACCAGTGATCAACCATGGCCTTATAAAAACGAGAAAAATAATGATATTTACAGCAAAGCAAGAATCAGCACAGCGATTTCCCTTATGGATATAAATCAACTATCAACAACATTAAAGATCAGTAAAAGAAAATTGATACATTTTAATATATCCCTTCTTTCAAGCATTATTAAAAAAATAAAAAAAATGCATATCAAGAATTTCCACAAGAATGAGGAATCACTATATCATGAAATCTTTTCTCCCATAAAACATCAATCTGAAATGGACGCTTCAGCCAAGGATATTGGAAATGACATCAAAGATTACGAATGGACTCACAAATGGAATAACCTGGTTACATTTTCATCAAGGAATCAGATGCTTGACACTTATGTTATCAGAATTATGGAGAAAAGATTCATCCCCATGCTGGTGAAGTACTTCCCCGACCAGGCCGGAGAAGTCGTCAAATACATCAGGAAGGCGGGATACGGAGACGGCGAGGTTCTCGACCTCATCGACCGAACGGCAGGATACAACTCCAAAACCGCCTACCTCTACCAGGGGAAAAGCGGGGAAGAACACAGGAAAAAATTTCATCAAAAAATACGGAACTCCTGTCCGGACGTGAGCCGGAATGCCAATAAATAAAGGATAAAACGCCGGTCACACTCAACAACATGCCTCAACAGCGTTCACCGGAAAACTCCGGGTTCCTGTAAGCAGTCCACGGTTTTTCCTTGGCAGGTTTCCGCCTCCGGCTATCATGCGGGCATGGGCCTTTTTCAGGATCAAACCAGCTCTTTGTCGGAAATCAAGCGGCTTGCCGCCCTCGTCACGGATCCCTCCCGCAGGGAGGAAATCGGTTCGGATCAATGGCCTCTGGCCATGATTGCCTACGGGCTGGTCACCTGCAATGAAACGGGAAGAGAAGAAGAAGGCGTCACCATTTACAATATGTTCCAATCCCGCTGCGCTCCGGACGCCCGCCGCAAATGCGCTCTGCAACTGGCAGCTTTTATCCGGCAGCGCAAAGGGGACGGATGGAGGGCCCTGCTGCCTTTTGCCATGGCGGATGAGGCGCCGGATATTCGCAGGCAATCCGCTTTCCTTATTTATACGCTGGCCGCGCCCCAGCCGGAGGAGCGGTTTCCCGGAATTGCCGGATTGGCGAATGTCATCTGCGCCTCTCCCTGCCCCGGACAGGCGTCCATGGCTCCGGCGCTGGACGCCCTGATGAGCCTGGGAGACATGCGGTTTGCCCCTTATCTGTCTTTCATTTCCAAAAATCTCCCTCCCGGGCGCCTCGCGGACCTGCTGGCCGAAACGGAGGCCATTCCCACGGACCTGGGCTGCGGATGGCTGCTGGATATTCTGGATGAACATCCGGAGCTTTCCTCCACCATTGCGGCGGTACTGGCCGGGATGCCCTCCAGAGCCGGAGAAGTGCTGGACGTGGTCGTTCCCGTCCCCTCCTGGCAATTCACCAATTCCGCCGTCCAGCCGCTCCATTCCTGGAGTATTCCCGAATACAGGCTGCGCATGGAAGAGCGGCTCTCCAGATATCTTGCCCCGGAAGAGAGGGAAGCCGTGGACCGGGCATGGAACTGAGCCTTCCGGTGTATCCCAACCCGCTGCATTTTTCAAAAAGCCGTCTCCCAAAAATGCGGAACGGCTCTTCTGATTCGGAAAATACAGGCTCATATCGGCAAAAGCCCCCAAGGATAATCTGCTTCAAGAGGAGAAAATCCCCCATGGCGCAGATTTTCCCCGGCCATTCATTCACCTCGCCACTACGTGGCGATGGTGGAAATCCACAAAGCTCCGGTATGTCTCCTCATCCAGCAAATCTCCATGCGTCATCAGCAGGAGCGGGAAAGGTTCACCCTCATCCGTATAAGGAGGATGGATATAATCAAACTGCGGATTGGAGACAAAGCCGTGCCTCTGATAAAACCCCAGCCGCCGACGTGAGATCCCGTCCTCCGGAGGATCAATTTCCAAAATAACCTTGTGCGGAAACGCATCCCTCAATTCTTCCAGAATCCTTTGCCCGGCGCCCTGGCCGCGCAGGGAGGCATCCACGGCAAAATACTCCAGATACACGAATTTTTCCCGACGCCACGTCACCAGCATCGCAACCACCCGGCCTTCCCCATTTAAAAATACTTCATAACAAAAACCGGGGTCTTGAAACGCCAACGGGAAATCCTGTATCCGCCGCTGTTCATGCACCGGAAAGCTTGTCCGGTAAATATCCAGAGAATCCAGGAACAGCGGATCATCCACACCCGCCACACGGCGCTTGGTCAGCGGCTCAGACTTCATGAACCATATCCAACCACACCCGTCTCCTTTCGGCAAGTCCTCCGGAAAGCCTTCCCCAGTCATACAACCAGTTGTTCAGGCTTAAATTGATGCAGTGCTTCCCAATCAAGGAGAAGGAAGAAAAATACCTTCGCGCGGCGATACGGAGACAAGGAAATCCCCGTCTGCCTGCCGGGACTGACGACAGCCCCGGCATCCGTACAAGGGATGCCGAAACAAAGGCATTCCATGTTCTCTTTTATCTCTATGAATTTACTTTTACTTGATGTATAGAAAGAGCCTGCTCACGTCATGAATTCCATTTGAAATTTTATTCCGGAAACATGGGAACCCGTCTAAAGCCATGATGCCGCCCGTCAAGATATTCCTGCTGCTGATTTTTTCCTGGGCAGCTTTCCCCCGCCCTCTCCAGGCCCGGGAAGAGCCGCCCGCATCACCCTCCTGGCCGTGCTGTGTTCCTGCACGCCCCGGCAGCCGTATTCTCTTTCTGGGAAACAGCTATACGTTTTTCAACCGCATGCCCGCCATGGTTAAAGCCATGGCAGATACCCAAGGATTGCGGCCGGACGTGCACATGCACGCGGCTCCGGCAGCATCCCTCCAGTCCCATTGGAATGACAGGCGTGCCCGCAGCAACATGGAAGGAACGGCATGGGACTTCGTTATTCTCCAGGACCAAAGCGCCACACCTATCCGGGCTCCGGAACGAACCATGGAGTTCGGAGAAAAATGGTGCTCTCTGATACGAGCCGCCAAAGGAACGCCCATCCTGATGCTGACGTGGGGGAAAAGAGGAGCTTCCGGAACTCCGGACCCGCAGGAGCAAAAGGCTCTTCTTGAAACGTATTTGAAACTTGCCCGGAGGGAAAAAGCAGCGCTCGCTCCCGTGGGCATTGCCTGGGAGAATTGCCTCAAACGCCATCCAGGCATTCAGCTGTACCAGCCTGACGGCCGGCACCCGACGGAGGAAGGGAGCTACCTGACGGCATGCGTAATCTACTTCACGTTATTCGGAAAGTCTCCGCTGGGCCTGCCGGGCCGCTTGTCCTTGAAAGGGACGCGGCTGAGCAATCTTCCCGCAGACAGGGCCAGAATATTGCAGACCGTCGCCTGGGATACATGCAGGCAGCTCTTTTCCGCCACTGCCGGAACCCGTCCCGCAACCGCCGGATTGCAGGCCGCTGCATTGTCTCCGCATAGCGCAAAATCTACTCGCAAAACGGGCACGGGCCCTTTACCATGGCAACGGACATATATACTATTATGAGCGAACAAGTCATTATCATCGGTGCCGGCTGCGCTGGTTACACGGCGGCCATTTACACCGCCCGCGCCAATCTCTCTCCGCTTCTGATCACGGGTTCCCAAATCGGCGGACAACTGACCACCACGACGGAAGTGGAAAACTTCCCCGGCTTTCCGGACGGCGTGATGGGGCCGGACCTGATGTTCCTGATGCAGCAGCAGGCGGAAAAGTTCGGCACCCGGTTTGCATATGAGGACGTCAAGAGCGTCGTCAGGGATGAAGCCACCGGACTGTTCACCGTGAAGACCAGCGGCCAGAATTACGAAACCCGGAGTATCATTGTGGCTACGGGAGCATCCGCCCGCTATCTGGGAATACCGGGAGAGGAAGGGCTGGTAGGCCACGGCCTCACCGCCTGCGCCACCTGTGACGGAGCTTTTTACCGGGACGTGCCTGTGTGCGTGGTAGGCGGAGGAGACAGCGCCTGTGAAGAAGCCATGTTCCTGACGCGCTTCGCTTCCCGGGTGTACCTGATCCACCGCCGCGACACGCTCCGCGCTTCCAAAATCATGGCGGAACGAACGCTGTCCAATGAAAAGATTTTCCCCATGTGGAATTCCACCATCGTAAGCTATAAGACGGACGACAAGGGAGAACTGGAAGCCGTCATGCTGAAGGACGTAGTAGAAGGGGATGAAACGGAACTTCCCGTCAAATGCGTCTTTATGGCGATCGGGCACACGCCGAACACTTCTTTCCTGGGGGATCTGGTGGACCGGGACGATGCCGGCTACATTATCCGGGAAACAGGGATGATGGCGACCAGGACGCCGGGATTGTTCGCCGCCGGAGACGTGGCGGATCCTCACTACCGCCAGGCCATTTCTTCCGCCGGAATGGGCTGCAGCGCCGCGATTGAAGCGGAACGCTACCTGCTGGGGCTGTAAACCCATCTTTCGGAACGGGCCGGAATTCCCAGCGGGATTTCCGGCCCTTCCCCGCTACAGGAAAACGGACATGCACCATTACAGCATTTTTGAGCTTTTCAGCATCGGCATAGGTCCTTCATCATCCCATACCGTAGGGCCCATGCGGGCGGCGCACCGCTTTCTTGAACAGATACGCCACTCCCCGCGCTTGGCGGAAATCTCAGGCATCCGCTGCGAATGCTACGGCTCCCTGGCCGCCACCGGACATGGGCACGGCACAGACACAGCCATCATGCTGGGGCTTCTGGGGGAAGAACCCCATACGGTGGAGCCGCGCAGCATTCCCGGAAAAATCGCCCGCCTGCACCAGCAGGAAATGTTGTCCGTCACGGAAGAAAAAAACGTCCGCTTCTCTCCTTCCCGCGACCTGGATCTTTCCCACTACCAGCCCCTGCGCCTGCATCCGAACGGGATGCAGTTCACTGCCGTCAACCAGGACGGAGACCCGGTGGAAGACGCGGTATTTTATTCCACGGGGGGCGGGTTCGTCTCTTCCGAACAGGAACTTCTGCATCCGGAAGAAAGGGAGCGGGAAACCTTTCCTTTTCCTTATGAATCCGCGGAGGAACTGCTGCACATGGCTGATGAGCGCGGATGCCCTCTTTCCTCCATTGTCATGGCGAACGAATGCGCCATGCTCCCGGAACGGGAAGTCCGTGAAAAACTGGACCTGATCTGGGCGACGATGAAGCAGTCCATCTCCAACGGCATGAGCGCGCGCGGCAACCTGCCGGGTGTTCTGCAGGTTCCGCGCCGGGCCAAAACTTTGCGCAAGAATCTTCTGGTGCACGGAGAATCAGCCTTGAAAGACCCTCTCTCCATCATGGACTGGATCAATCTGTACGCCATTGCCGTAAGCGAGGAAAACGCGGCCGGCGGCCGCATCGTCACCGCTCCGACCAATGGAGCGGCGGGAATTGTTCCGGCCGTTCTTAACTACGCCACCAAATTCTGCGTTTCCCCGTATCCGGATGCCGAGCATCGCTTCCTGCTCACCGCCGGGGGAATCGCCATCCTGTACAAGAAAAACGCCTCCATTTCCGGCGCGGACGTAGGCTGCCAGGGAGAAGTGGGCGTAGCCTGCTCCATGGCCGCCGCCGCTCTTGCGGAGTACCTGGGGGGAACACCCCACCAGGTGGAAAACGCCGCGGAAATAGGCATGGAGCACAATCTGGGCCTCACCTGCGATCCTATTGCGGGCCTCGTCCAGATACCCTGCATTGAGCGCAACGCCATCGCCGCCATCAAGGCCATCAACGCCGCCCGCATGGCCCTGGGCGGCACGGGCGCTCATTTTGTCCCGCTGGACAAGGTCATCCGCACCATGCTGGACACCGGAAGGGACATGCAATCCAAATACAAGGAGACCGCCCAGGGCGGCTTGGCCGTCAACGTGGTGAATTGCTGAGGGGACATGAACCCCCTCCCTTGTCTTTTCACGCGCGTCTGTTCCCGCAAAAAACGCTCCGCCGGATTGACAGATACGGGGAGCAAAGGTAGGGTGCGGGCATGCTTTCACGCCTTTTTCTCGCTCTGGCCCTGTTGCTGGGCGGCACGGGACTGTCCCGGGCCGTTCACGTCGTCATGTGCGGCGGCCCCGCACTCAGGCAATGGGAAGGGCTGAGAATACAGCCTGACAGGCATGACAACTGGTGGGCCAACTTTGTAAGGGCCTCCACCATCCGCATCGCCCAGATCCAGCAGCAAGATCCTGCCGCCAGAATCACCTGGATTGTTTACCGCCCCGGTTACGCAACCCGGGGGAAGGAAGACGGAAAACCTTACACCCGCTGGATTGCGGACCTGGCTTCCAAGTATAAAATCAGGCTCGTCTGGGTAAACAGCGCCGACCAGGCCATCCGGGCGCTGAATTCCTCCCCGCGCTTCCACGGCGACAAGGTGGAATCCTTTTACTACTTCGGCCATTCCAACTGCTATGCGTGGATGCTGGACTACGGCAACAATATCATGGCCGTTTCCACGGAATGGATCCATGAGACGGACCTGAACAGGATACGGCGGGATATTTTCACGCCGCAGTCCGACTGCTGGAGCTTCGGCTGCTATACGGGAGCCAGCATGTCCCGCTGGTGGAAACGCATCGTAGGTGTCCCCCTCTGGGGCAACACGGAATCCACCCGCTACGGCCCCGTCTCTGACGGCAGGCTGCCGGAAGGCGCGGGAAAATGGGTTAAATAGCAGGCTTGCACCGCTCTTTCCTTTAAAGACAGGCTCCCTAAAATCGGGAGCCTGTTTTGTTGCCTTTCATGGAAAGTGAGGATATGCCGGATTTTCAATCCGATATGCCCTGAAAACAGTGCATGAGTTTCTCTTTCTGCAGGGTGCGGACTGTTTCCTGCGGCTGTTGAAACGGACATTCCCGGCAGATGTACCAGCTTTCAGGGAAAAGAGTTCTCCGGTTTTCAGACTTATCTTGAGCAGTCTCAAAAGCTGGCGGCGGTTTCTGCACGGGTGGATATTTCGGCAGGCTTTCCGTATGCATAAAAAGGTTTTCAATGATGCAATAAAGTTCGGCACAAATTCTTGGTTATCAGAATTTACGCTTGACTTCCGGATTGAAAATCCGCTTTATTCATCATGAGCGGGTTCAAGACAGCCCGGCAAATTACAGCAATAAAAAAGAGCAACGAACAACCATGAAGAACACATTATTTCTTTCCGGTCTTATGGCTTTGTGTTGCGGCGCAGGGATGGCCGCCACCGTAGCAATCGACCTAAATGGGGAGGCAGCCGAAGGGGCATCTCTGCCTGCAAACCTTAAATTGTATGGATTCGGAGACGTCAACAGCGGAAATGTCATTACTGCACAAAAAGTCGTCACATGGTTGCAAGGCACCACCGGCTGGCAAGGCACTACTGCAAACGGCAATTCCGGCTCCGGTATTTACGGCAGCGTCACCGCATCCGGGGATACTGATGTATCCGTGTCTTTCATCAACAGAAATGCTTACGGCGGCTCTATCGTAGGAACAGCGGTAACGCTTACCAGTGATTACGCCAGTTATACCGGATTGACTCTTTCCGTGGACTGCGCCGGGCTGCAATCCGGAGCAAACTTCACGACGCTCAATATCGTTTATCAGACGGCAGAAGGCTGGCAGATCAGCCAGTTGACCGGCCAGGCCTCTTCCCTGATTCAAACAGGCATGACCCTGTCCGTGGACTTGAGCGATACTCCCCTTACCAGCGACATGGCTTACATTGTGATGTCCACCCGCAATGGCGGCGGAAACACGAACTCCAACCTGCTCTTTTCCATGTCAGCCACTGCTGAGGATGTCGTTCCGGAACCGGCTACGGCATCCCTGAGCCTTTTGGGCCTGTCCCTGCTGATGCTGCGCCGCAAGCGCTGAAATAAAAAACGCGATCTTTCCCGTTTTTCAACAACTGTCCGGGATTCTACACCCCGGACAGTTTTTCATTTTTAAGCCTGAAGGCTTGCAATCGTATTGCCATATGACCGGGCTGCCGTATAATGGGGGCGGACGGAAAATATCCGTCATTTTCTGACAACAATCATGAACCAAGCACCCCATGTTGCCATCGTCGGCGCCACCGGAGCGGTGGGCGTTGAAATCCTGTCCTGCCTGGAAACACGCAATTTTCCCGTAGGTTCCCTGAAGCTTCTGGCCTCCGCCCGGTCCGCCGGAAAACAGGTCGCTTTCCGTGGGAAAATGCTGACTGTAGAAGAATTGACGGAAAAATCCTTTGATGGGGTGGATATCGCCCTGTTCAGCGCAGGCGGAGGCATTTCCCTGAAATTCGCTCCTATCGCAGCGGCTGCGGGCTGTGTAGTCATTGACAATTCCTCCGCCTTCCGGCAGGAGCCGGACGTGCCCCTGGTGGTGCCGGAAATCAATCCGGAAGCGGCCTTCAACCACCCCCGCAATATTATCGCCAACCCGAACTGCACCACCATCATTACGCTGATGGCCCTCTTCCCTCTGCATCAGCGTTTCGGGTTGAAAACCGTCATCGCCTCCAGTTATCAGGCGGTTTCCGGCAGCGGCCAGCACGGCATTGCGGAACTGGAAACCCAGGTGCGCGCCGTAGTGGACGGCCATCCCGTAGTGAAAAATGTTTATCCCCACCAGATAGCCTTCAATCTTCTTCCCCAGATCGATTCCTTTACGGAAAACGGCTATACCAAGGAAGAGCTTAAGATGCTTAATGAAGGCCGTAAAATTCTTTCCCTGCCCGAACTCAAGGTAACATGCACCTGCGTGCGCGTGCCCGTTTACCGTTCCCATTCCATCTCCGTTACCGCCCAGTTTGAAAAACCTGTGGACTTGGAAACTGCCCGCAGCGCCTATGAAGGCAAACCCGGAGTCGCCCTGATGGACAACCCAGCGGAGGGCGTGTGGCCCACCCCGCTGGACAGCACCAACGGAGATACCTGCTACGTAGGGCGCATGCGCATGGACATGGCGATTGACAATGCCCTCACTCTCTGGGTCGTGGGCGATCAGGTCCGAAAAGGGGCCGCACTCAACGCCGTACAAATCGCGGAATTGCTGGTCAACCGCTGACCTGTTTCCGCCGCACCCCGCACCTATTCCATAACGCCATGTGTGAACAATCACTGAACGACTACATTACAGAACAATGCGCCCTGATTGACGCGGCGCTGGACAGACTGCTGCCAGCAGAGGACGAAAGCCCCGAAACCATCCACAAAGCCATGCGCTACAGCATATTTGCGGGGGGGAAAAGAATGCGCCCCGTCCTTTGCCTGGCGGCGGCGGAGGCCTGCGGAGGACTGGCTGTGGACGCACTGGTTCCCGCCTGCGCCGTGGAAATGATGCATACGTATTCCCTCATCCATGACGACCTGCCAGCCATGGACAACGACGATCTGCGCCGTGGGAAACCCACCAGCCACAAGGCCTTCGGAGAAGGCGTCGCCATCCTGGCGGGAGACGCGCTGCTGACGGAGGCTTTTGCCGTAATCGCCCAGGTGGACGATACGGAACGCTATACCGTCAGGGATTACGTGAGGGAGCTGGCAGCCACCGGCGGCAGCACCATGCTCATCGGAGGCCAGATTCTGGATTTGGAGGGAGAACACAAGCAGCTTTCCGAACCGGAAGTCCGCACCGTGTACGAAGGGAAGACGGCCGCCCTGCTAACCACGGCCCTTCGCTTCGGCGGCATGTCCGCAAACGCCACGGAGTCCCAGCTGGAAGCTCTGACGGACTTCGGTTACAACCTGGGGCTGGCTTTCCAGGTGATTGACGACATTCTGGATCTGACGGCTTCCACGGAAAAACTCGGCAAGACCGCCGGCAAAGACGTCAATTCCCAGAAATCCACCTGTCCGGCCCTGATTGGCCTGGACGGCGCCCGTTCCGAAGCCAAATGCCGCACTCAGGCGGCTCTGGATGCCCTGATGATTTTCCCGGAAGAACGCCGCGCCCGCCTGGTGGAACTGGCCAACTATCTTCTTAACCGCGAATATTAAGCCGCTTTTCTTTCATGCCCGCAGAAACCGTATCCGACAACGTGGAAACCCTGATCAATCTGGCGCTGGCCGAAGACTTCGGCTCCGGCGACGTGACTTCCACATACTTCGTCCCGGAACATCTGACAGCCAGAGCTATTTTGACCCCCCGGAAAAAAGGCGTTCTTTCCGGCGTCAATGTCGCGGCGGAAGTTTTCCGCAAGGTGGATCCCACCCTGAAGGTGGAAGTTTACCTGCATGACGGGGAAGCCGTGGCGCCCGGCGCCGTGGTGATGCTTATTGAAGGGTCCGCCCGCTCCATTCTTGGGGCGGAACGCACCGCCCTCAACTTCATCCAGCGTCTTTCCGGAGTAGCTACGCTCACCAGACAATATGTAAAAGCCATTTCCCACACCAGCGCCCGCATTCTGGATACCCGCAAAACCACTCCCGGCTACCGTCTGCTGGAAAAAGCGGCCGTGCTCCATGGCGGAGGCACCAACCACCGCATGGGCCTTTATGACCGCGCCATGGTGAAAGACAACCACCTGATGACGGATGGAAATACGGAACACCTCCAGGAATGCATCAACAGGCTGCGTCAGGAAAAGCCCGGCGTGGAAATCCAGCTGGAAGCGGACACCCTGGAACAGGTGGGCAACTTCCTTAAACTGGAAGGCGTGGACCATATCCTTCTGGACAACATGACGCCGGAAATGCTGAAACAAGCCGTCGCCATGCGCGGAGGACGCACCACCCCCCTGCTGGAAGCCAGCGGAGGCGTTCACCTGGACACGGTAGCCGCCATTGCGGAATCCGGCGTGGACTTCGTCTCCGTAGGCTACGTGACCCACTCGGCCCCCTCCCTGGACCTGGGGCTGGATTTCAGCGTAGAATAACCCCTCATCGTTCAACACGCCATGGACTTGTCCAATTTCAGAGAAGAATACCTCAAAGGCCAGCTGCACAGAAAGGACCTGGCGGAAAATCCCTTTGAACAATTCCAAACCTGGTTTGAACAGGCCCTGAAAGCGGATATTCCGGAACCCAACGCTTTTTCCCTGGCCACGGCGGACGCCCAGGGCAGGCCCTCCCTGCGCACCGTGCTGCTCAAATATTTTGACCGGACGGGCTTTGTTTTCTTCACCAACTACGGCAGCCACAAGGCCCGCGATATTGAAGAAAATCCGCAGGTCTGCATGATGCTTCCGTGGGTAATGCTGGAACGCCAGATCATCATTTACGGAAAAGCCGTCAAAGTTTCCCGCGCGGAATCCCTGAAATATTTCCTCACCCGCCCCAAGGAATCCCAGCTTGGAGCTTGGGTTTCACACCAAAGCTCCGTCATTTCCGGAAGAAAACTGTTGGAAATGAAGTTGATGGAACTGAAAAACAAATTCTCCAAGGGAGAAATACCCCTTCCCTCCTTCTGGGGCGGCTACCGAATTATCCCGCATACCTTTGAATTCTGGCAGGGCGGCCCCGGCCGCGTGCATGACCGTTTCATGTACAAACTTCAGGAAAACGGCTCCTGGACAATTGAACGCCTTCAGCCATGACCGTCCGGCGCACAACAAACCAGGGGCTTTCTTTCCTGGACGTAACAACACCGCTCTGCACGGCATCCCTGTGCCTTCAGGGAGCGCACCTCACCTCATGGAAGCCGGCAGGGCATGAGGAATGCCTTTTTCTTTCTCCTAATGCAGCCTTTGTCCCCGGCAAAGCCATCCGCGGAGGCATCCCCGTCTGCTGGCCCTGGTTCGGCCCCCGGGAAGGAGCACCGTCCCACGGCATAGCGCGCACCTCGGAATGGCGCCTCCACCACCAGGAAATGGACAAGCGCGGCAACGTCCTGCTCTCCCTGGCTTTCTATCCGGAAGATGAATCCTATCCCGCCGCCATCCTGCGCCTTACCCTGGGCCGCACGCTGGCCATGAGGCTGGAAACCACGGCGCGCACGCAGCCCTGCAAGCTCACGGAAGCATTCCATAACTACTTTGCCGTCGGCAACCTGACCAAATGCCGCGTTCATGGGCTGGAGGACATCCCGTTCCGGGAAGAAGCCGCCCAGCCCATGAAGCACGGAGAACGCCCGCTGGCGCCGCTGGGGTGCCTGGACCGCGTTTACAACTTCCCCTCCTGTTCGGGAAAAACAATGCTGGAAGACCTCATGCTGAACCGCGCCATCACGGTGGAGCGGAACCATGCCTCTTCCGTCATCGTCTGGAATCCTGGACAACAGGGCGCCAAAAACATGGCGGACCTGGGTGCGGAGTCCTGGAATAAATTCCTGTGCATTGAAACGGGAAACGCGGAGCCCCGTTCCATTTCCCTCGCTCCCGGACAAACCCATACCCTTTACCAAAAAATTTCCGTAAGGCATATGGAGGAAGCCTGCTCTCCCCGTTAAAACGGCAGACAGCATTACCTCTCAAGTAATGTTCCGGAACATTGCCTTGCCGCCCTTCCGGAATTTCCTTTGTCACCCTTGCCTCTCAGGCCGCCTCCAAAAGAAAAAAAATTGGCGCAGGCACGGGAAAAACCCGCATCTTGCCCCGGCAAAAGGAAAAACCCCGCGGAAGAACATCAATGACGCCCTTCCGTGGATAAACAGAAGGTCCTTACAGCTTAATTTCAGTATCCCCCTTCCTTACTGAATAAGTATTGCCATTAATGATTAAAGAGTAAGAAGCATTCGACGTGACCGACACCGTGCCTTTACCATCAAAAACAATATCGGTTACAATATCGCCAAACCTCAAATTCCTGATTCCATGGCGGCCCTTGTTTTTTTTCAACCTCCACCGGACTTCCTTTCCGGCGGCAGACACTTTCTTAAATCCCAGCACATTTTCAATGAACAACGCAATCGGCCCCAGGGCTGACCAGCCGCAAAATTCCGGTCTTACACGGCGTCCGTGTTCTGTGGAGGGAGCATCTCCGCTTGGGCTATAGCACTCCCAGACAGTATGCGGTTCCATATTCCTGTAAGCGGCAAGCTGCTGGTTGATAACCTTCTCGGCAATAGCATCGGCCTCCTCATGATAGCCATACTTTTCAATGGCCTTAATCGCCATATATGTCGTCGGCAGCCAAATTCCTCCCCGCCAGTAATCCCCGGTTTGATGATGATAATCCTTATCCGAGCGGGCCAGGGAAGGAGTAGGATAACTGCCTCCGAATTCCCCGGGATTCATCAGATGATTTACCATGCTCCGCGCCTGTTCCCTGGACGCAATCCGGGCCAGAAGGGGCCAATAGGAAGCAATGGTTTTAACGCGGCAGGGCTGTTTGTCCGCAATGGTGACATCGTAATAAAATCCATCCCGCTCATCCCAGTAAAGATGGTTGATCTTTTTCTTAAGCGCTTCATATTCAGCGTTCCATTTTCTTGCTTCATTCTCATTTCCCAAAGCCTGTTCCATGGTAGCAATGCAGTGGGCGCTAAGAGCCTGCTGGGAAATGGCATCCACCCATAGCACCTTATGGTATCCTCCGGCATCACGCCCGCGGGGAGTATTGTCCATACCGCTCGCTCTCCCCGTCCAGGTAAAGCCATCATCCCCAATGGAATTCAAGTAAATACGCTGGGGGGAACATTCAAACCGTTCACCAGCCTTAGCCCGGGCAAACCATTTGAAATGCTTCTGCAAATACCGCTTTTCATTAAGAAGATGATTCAGCCGCCCCTTATCTCCTGTGAAATCAAAATATTCCTTTTCCACCCAAGCAAACAGCGGGGGATTATCCACTAAATGGATTCTAAGGGGCGTAGCGGCTTTTTCATGGATAGGTTTGTAAAGATTATCCAGACTTTCTATTCCGGGAAACGCCCTGGGCGCATACTTGGCAAAAAGCACCATGAAACAGGTGTCCCATATCCAGATTTGATCTTCGTAGCAATTTTCATCCATATAGGGAGACGCGGGTAGCCCTTCCGGCCCTTTCCTGACGCGCCCTGCCGCAATTTCCCATGTTTGGTGATAAAGTTCCGTCATTTCCCGGTTTGGATATACTGGCAGGGGAATCTCTTTTTTCCAATCCCGGTTCATGCAGGAATCCGGATGAGTTGTTGCGGAAAATCCCTGCAGCGGGGACGACAGCAGGAGAATCGAACCTGTGATTGCCGATAGTCTGGTGTTCATTTATTCCGTATTGATTAAATTAAAAAACTACTTCTTCAGAAGTTCCTTGAGCGCAGCATCAGCCATAATCACCTGCCCATCGGCATTGGGATGAACGCCATCGGGAAAAAGTTCCGGTTTATCTTGAAAAGGGGTGAAAAAGTCGATGGTTTTACAATTATTGTCCTTCGCAACCTGCTTCACAAGAGGGACAATTTTATTTTTCACCGTTTCCTTGTCAATTTGGCTGGAAGACTGCCACGAGGGAAGCGGAATTGCGCAATAGATTTGAATACCGGGCATGTTTTCCCGCAGTTCGGCGATGATGGCGGCATAATTCTGCTTAAACTCGGACAGGAATTTCCTGTTCTGCGGTTTGGCGTCATTGGTGCCTAAAGCGATAATGGCAATCTGTGCATGGGAATTGAGCGCATTCCGGTACTCGCCCGTTTTAATATAGGGAAGGTCTCCCTTGGCCAGAAGGGTACGCCCGTTAACGCCGCAGTTCAGCACTTCTATTTCTTTCCGTTTGAATTTTTTCCTCAATTCCTGACCAAGAAGATGGCTCCAGCGCAAAACATCCTTATTGGCTCCGGCTACTCCCGCTCCAAAAGTATTACTGTCTCCCAGGCACGCAACGCGCAAGGGGACGGGCTGTCCGGTAACGGAAAGAACAAAATCTACGATATGGGCAGGATTGTCAAAACCGTGCGGATGATGCCCTCCGGACCGGCGGATGACTCTTACAGGTCCCCCCATCCCGGCGTAACGCTTAGCGAAAACATCCGTATTCTCTTCAATAGGGACTACGTCATCTTCCGTCCGGGAAATAAACAACAAAGGAATTCCGGCTTTAGCCATGCCGCGCATATTGTCCACGGGGTTACCCTTATAGGACAAAGCCTGCTGTTCATTAAAGCCGTAGGCGCGCAGGCATTTGTTCCAGTCAGCCGGCGAACCTTTGCCCTTGCCCCTGCCCGCCGGCCAGCTTTTGAAATCACAGACGGGGGCATCCACATAAACGCCAGCCACGCACAAAGGATTCTTCTCCGCCCAGTTAAGCGCATAAAGGCCTCCACGGCTCAGTCCAAACAACACCGTTTTTCTGGAAAAACCGCGTTCACCCACCAGATACCTGTAAAATTGATCCATCACATCCATGGCCTTGGGAGAACCGTAAAGGTCTTCCATGCTGATAAATACCGCCGCATAACCGCGCCTCACCAGTTCGAGATCTGCTATAGGCTTATAATCAAAAAATTGCGGCCGCCATATCCACAACTGTTCTTTTCCGGAAACAACAGCCTCGTCGGGAAAGACGATGAATGCCCTGCGGCCGCCCACGGCAAACTCCTCCCGTAAAAAACCATTCCAGACAGAAACCGTCCTAGGGAACTGACGCTTGGCCATTTCCGGATCATACCCCGGAATTTCCGGCCGTGCATGTCCTGTTTTTACCAGCCATTCATTACGGACTTTCTCATGTTTTTTCATCGTATCCGGCGTCGGCCGATGGTCTTTTTCCGCAACCTCAGGAGCAAGGCCTATTTCCGGGACCAGCCCGGCAAGAACTTCCCGGGCTATCATATGGTGCCCTTCCGGACCGGGGTGCACGCCGTCACCGGAATACCTGAAACCGGGATTCCCGGCCTTCTCTCTGGCAATGAGTTTCCGAAGCCCGGGACGGATATCTATGACTTTCCAGCCGTCTTTTCTTTTAGAAACCAGCCATTCCGCGTACTTGTCCAATACAGCGTCGTACTCAGCCTGTTCAGCGGAATCCCCCCGGAACAATGGAGGAGTAATGAAGACAATCTCCGCTTTTGCCGCATCGGCAGCCTTTTTAAGGCGGATATTCCCTTCCTGGTACGCTTGAAAACGCGCTTTGTCAAACGTCTGCATGAGGCCGTCATTCATCCCGTAGCAGGCCAGAATCAATTGAGGCTGGTACATCTTGAGAATCCGGTTGAGGCGCTCATGCAGGCATGGACGGGGGAATCTGCCGCCCGCATGGCCATATTCGCTCAACCCGGCTACCGTCTCGCTGGGAACGGCAAAGTTGACAATCTCGCAGGCTGCAAATTTTTTATCGTCCCTCAAGGTGTTTTCCACTTCATTGGCCCAATGGCCCGCGTAAGCAATACTATCACCCAGAATGGCAATCCGGCCCTTATTCAAAGGCTGGGCATGAAGCCGCATCCCCGCTCCCGCACAACACAGCACCATCAACAATAAACATCTTGCTATTAACAGAAAACGCATTTCACAATAATATGGTTGTACTTATTACTACTGAAAACGAAATAAATTTCTTGCAAGATACGGGAAAATACCGATCGGCAGACACCCGCGCTGTTTCATGAAACAAAAAACCCGGCACTTCACCAACTCCCGTCCGGCCCTCTTCCCGACAATCACGGTCCATCCCTTCCTTTAAAGCGTTTCCCTCCTTCCCCAATTTCGCCATTGCCGCCGGAGAACCATAGAAACCGGAAAACCGTTTACGCTTCTTCCCGAAAACGGATGGGGGCGGAAGAAGTCCTTTTCCTGCAGAAATAGGGCAGGATTCGGCTTGCCAAAAAGTCTCTTTTAAGGTTTGGTATGTTCCGAGCCTTTTGGCGCGTTCCCTATCAAGATGCATACAAACCCACCTTCCGATGTTGGCAACGCCGCAACCTTTATTGCGGAAATTTACGGTCAGGATGTCTTCAACATGGAGACCATGCGCAATTACCTGCCCCGCCCCGTTTACAAAAAACTGCTGGCTACCATCCGCAAGGACGAAAAACTGGACCCCGACATCGCCAATGAAGTGGCTCAGGCCATGATGACGTGGGCTCTGGAAAAGGGAGCCAGCCACTACACGCACTGGTTCCAGCCTCTCAATGGGAGCACGGCGGAAAAGCACGACTCCTTTGTGGACGTGGATCCGGAGGGAAATCTGGAACTCAAATTTTCCGGCAAGAGCCTGGTGCAGGGCGAGCCGGACGCCTCCAGCTTCCCTTCCGGCGGTCTCCGCGCCACCTTTGAAGCACGCGGCTACACCGCATGGGACCCCACCAGCCCCGCCTTCATCAAACGGACGGAAAACGGCGCCACGCTTTGCATCCCAACCGCTTTCTGCTCTTACAAGGGACAGGCGTTGGACAAAAAGACGCCTCTCCTGAGATCCATGACTGCCGTCACCCGGCAGGCCAAGCGGCTGTTGTCCTGCTTTGGCGGTCCGGACAACATTCATGTCAGCGCCGATCTGGGGGCGGAACAGGAATACTTCCTGGTGGACAAGCAGCTTTATGCCCTGCGCCCGGACCTGATGATGTGCGGACGCACCCTTTTCGGCAATGTGCCCCCCAAGCACCAGCAGATGGAAGACCACTACTTCGGCTCCATCAAGGACCGCGTGCTGGAATTCATGGTGGACGTGGACGAAGCCCTCTGGAAACTCGGCATCCCGGCCAAAACGCGCCACAATGAAGTCGCTCCCGGCCAGTTTGAGATCGCGCCCATTTTTGAAAGCCAGAACCTGGCCGTGGACCATAATATGCTGGTCATGGAGGTGCTCCGGAAAACCGCCAACAAGCATGACATGGTCTGCCTGCTGCATGAAAAGCCCTTCTCCGGCATGAACGGCTCCGGCAAGCACAACAACTGGTCCCTCTCCGCCCCCGGTTACGGCAGCCTGCTCAATCCCGGTTCCAGCCCGCAGGAAAACGCCATCTTCCTCACTCTGCTCTGCGCCACCATCAAGGCCGTGGATGAACATGCGGATCTGCTGCGCGCCTCCGTCGCCAAATCCGGCAATGAACACCGCCTGGGTGCCCATGAAGCCCCCCCGGCCATCATTTCCATCTTCCTGGGAGATCTGCTGGATGAAATCATTGAGCAAATCGAGAAAGGAGGCACTAAAAAAGCGCGCACCCAAAAGACCATCAACATCGGCGTGGACACCCTGCCCATGTTCCCTCTGGACGCCTCCGACCGGAACCGCACCAGCCCCTTTGCCTTCACAGGCAATAAATTCGAATTCCGCGCCGTAGGTTCCTCCCAAACCTGTGCATGGCCCATGACGGTTCTAAATACCATTGTGGCGGAAAGCCTGGATGAAATCTGCACCATCCTGGAACCTGTCAAGGACAAGCCCGAGGAGTTCCACGCCACCCTCAACAAGCTCCTTCAAAACATCATCAAGAAGCATAAGCGCATTCTATTCAGCGGGGACGGCTACGGAGAAGCCTGGGTAGAGGAAGCGGAACGCCGCAATCTCCCCAACATCCCCGGCACCATTGAAGCCCTGGCCGCTCTGGAAACGCCCAAGGCCAAGGCGCTTTTTGAAAAGTACAAAGTGGTCAGCCCCGTAGAACTCCACGCCCGCCATGAAATCCAGACGGAAATATTCCACAAGGAAATCAACATTGAAGCGGAAACGGCCCTCCTGATGGTGGAAACCCTTTACATCCCCGCCGTAACGGAACAGCTCACGCAGCTTACCACCGCCATTGCCCAGATGAAGGCATCCGGAATCAAGGCGGGAATGAAAGCTACTACGGATCGCGCCAACCAAATCGGCACGCTGCTGGATATTCTCCCCGGACAGGTGAGGGAACTGCGCCGCGCCGTGGATGAAGCCGATACCAAGGCCATCCAGACGGGCATGGACAATTTGAGAAGCACCATTGATATGCTGGAAAGCCTGACGGACGCAGACCTGTGGCCCGTCCCCACATACGCGGAACTGCTCTTTCTGTAAAGCAGGCGGGCTTTTCTGGAATAGAAAAAACACTGTCTATCAATCATAAAGACTACTTATCCCAGTGCTTTCCGCAAGAAAAACGGCAAATTAATCGCCTGACGGATTGACAAAACAATCAAAATAGTTATCCTTTTCGTCCGGTTGTGCATAGGCCGCTTAGACGGACGGCACTGAATCTAGTAATTCACAAGAAGCATCTTTCAACATCATGAGCAAGAGGACTTATCAACCATCCAAGCGTTGCCGCAAGCGTCAGTTCGGATTCCGTGCACGCATGGCCACCAAGAACGGAGCGGACATCATCCGCCGCCGCCGCGCTAAAGGCCGCAAGCGCCTGCTTCCCAAGGGAGCCGAAATCCAGTACAAGCGCCACACCATCCAGCACGGCCGTTAATCCAGCCGCCAGGATCCGGTTAACGCCTCCTTGGAACTTCTTTTCACGGGCCGACCCGCGGGAGATGCGTCTTACTCGTCAACAAAGCATGACCAGGGCATTCCAATTTGCCCGGGTACGCAACGAGGGGCCATCCGTAGCAGGTCGGCTTATTGTTTTAAGCGCGGCCCCGTTGGAACATCCGGAGGAACCCTCCAAATTCGGTATCATCTGTACGAAAAAAATCGGCTGTGCCGTTGTCCGCAACAAATTGCGGAGACGCGTGAGGGAAATACTGAGGGCGCACGGGGCTCCTTTTGAAAACGGCGTACACCTGGTGTGCGTCCTCCGCTGGAGGGCCGTGGAAGCCAGCTACGCCGACCTGGAACGGGACTGGCGGAAAGCCGCCCGAAAACTTAAATTGCAACTTCTTTCCCGGGAACAAGACAAGACATGATGAAATGGCTGCTCATCACCCTTGTGAAGGGATACCAAACCTTCATCAGCGCTCCCCTGCATGCCCTGGGAGGGCCCGGGAGCGGCTGCCGCTATACACCCACTTGTTCCCAGTACTTCATCCAGGCCGTTCGCATCCACGGAGCCTGGCGCGGCTTTCTTCTTGGCACATGGCGTATTTTAAGATGCAACCCGTGGGGCGGATCAGGTTATGATCCCGTGCCCCCGGCGCGCCACCCACGCTGAACAATTACCTTTCTTTCCCTTTCCTTTCACCAACTCCAATCAAGCTATATCACATTATGGATCGCACAGCATGGATCATCATAGGCATCTGCGCCGCCCTTCTGGGCCTGAATATTTACATGGGCAACAATAAAAAGGCTGAAACCGCCCCCATTCCCGCACCGCAGGCGGCTGCCGCCGCAGCCAATGCCCCGGTTGCCGGCGTCCGCCCCGGAGCCGGGACCTCCGCCCCGGAACAGGCCTCCGTCAACAAAGCCCTTGAAGAAGACAAAACCGCCCCGATCACTCTGGTAGCCACGCAGGAAGTGAATGGGAGGCAGGAACCCTTCATCACTTACACGTTCAACCGCATAGGGGGTTCCATCGGCACGGTTACCCTGCACAACGATATCGTGGACTCCCAAAAAGTCGCGGACCATAATATCACGATTAACGAAGCCCAGCAACGGGGCATCGGAGAACTCGTTTTCAACATGGATGCCACCCAGGATCCTTCCTATGACAACACCGTGTATAAGGAAGTGAAACGCACGGCGGACTCCGTAACCCTGGAAGGCTATGACCCCGCACGGCAGCTTTTCATCTCAAAAACGTACACCCTGCACCCCGTCAAAAATCTGGAAGGGGAAGTATTGCCCGGCAGCAAATATCTCATTCGCCTGACCGTCTCCCTGCTCAATAAATCTCCCAATGTCCAGGATCTGCGCTACATGGGCATCTTCGGCGGGAGCGCCTATCCCATCGCCAAAAGCGAACCAAAAGATACCTACACCCATTTCTTTTACCATGCAGACGGCTCCCTGGAACAGGAAGTGCCTTCCTATTTCACAGGCGGCTTTTTCAGCAGCGCCAAGGCCCGCGTCCTGGAAGGCCCTCTCCAGGACCTGACTTATGCCGGCGTCATGAGCCAGTATTACGCCACCATCCTTCTTCCCCAGGACCAGTCCAGGGGGTCCACCGTGTACGCCACCCGCCAGGAATTTCCTTTGACGCATGAAGGCAACACCCTGGTGCCCGGCGTCACCGTGGCCATGGGAATCCCCAATCTGACCATGGCCCCCAATGAAATCAAGACGCTCACCTACGATATTTACACCGGCCCCAAATTCAACGCCTACCTGCGTGACCTGAATCTTTCCTATCCCGCCATCAGCGATATCATGGCATACGGCTGGCTCGTATTCCTGAGCGTTCCGATGAACTGGCTGCTCAACCTCTTCCACGGATGGTTCGGCAACTGGGGCGTAGCCATTATCTGCATGACCATCGTTGTCCGTGCTCTCATCTGGCCGCTGCACAAAAAATCCTACATGGCCATGAAACGCATGTCCCTGGTTCAGCCGGAGATGGTCAAACTCAAGGAGAAATATCCGGACGACCCTCAGAAGGTGAACATGGAAATGATGAAGCTGTACCAGAAATACGGCATCAACCCGGCCAGCGGCTGCGTCCCCATGCTTATCCAGATTCCCATTTTCTTTGCCTTTTACCGTGTGCTCCAGTATTCCGCAGAACTGAGGGGGCAGCCCTTCTGCCTGTGGATGACGGACCTTTCCCTGCCTGATACCGTGGGCCACCTGTTCGGCGTTCCAATCAATATTCTGCCTCTCATCATGGCCGTAACCATGATTATCCAGATGAGGATGACGCCTCAGGCGGGGGAACGCTCCCAGCGCATTATTATGAACCTGATGCCTGTGATGTTCTTCCTGTTCTGTTACAATTTCGCTTCCGCCCTGGCCCTGTACTGGACCACGCAGAATTTGATCTCCATAGGACAAACGGCCCTTATCCGCCGCTTGCCCATGCCCGTGCTTTCCCCCGCCAAAAAGAAAAAGTCGGGCTTTTTCCAAAAGATGATGGAGCAGCAGCGTGCGGCCCTGGAAGAACAGCAGCGCAAAGCTAAAGGCCGCAACATGCGCAATATAACGCCTAAAAAGTAGGAATCCCTGCTCTGCCTTCCGTCTCCGCAAGTGCGTCCGCCCCCGCGGCCGCACTTTTTCATGGAAAGGCGCAGGAAAAAATATTCTGCCGGCGCAAGCCTCAAAAAAGGAAAGGAACTCCCTTACAGAATTTCCTCAAAAAACCGGCCCTCTCCACCTGGAGAGGGCCGGTTTTCCTCGTCATATATTCATTGCGTAGTTAATTGGAGCAGCTTGGCAGAAAATACCAAACACCCACTGGAGCAAACCTAACGGATTATGAATTCGCGGCAATTCCCTGAATAACTAAATAACAAGAATACCAATCAGTTACCTTTCAATTCACTTTTTTATCAATTTCCATCCAGCCGAATTTCCAAAACCCAAACTCCACTAACACATTTCCATTCAAACTTTCCTGTTGACTTCGAATTCATAATCCGCTCAGAACCGGGCATTGCCGGAACATTTGACCTTCCTCCTGACATCAACCGCAACTACCATCCCCATCCATGCAGCCGCATTTCTTTATCAACTGACAGCACGGTCATAAAAACCTTCTTATCCGGAACATTCGTCTCCAAATGTCCGGCAGCCGGAACGGCCGTTACCCGGCAAACGAACGGAACAGCCTCCGAAATGCCGCCGGACAGGCAAATTGCCAGCTTCAAATGCGGAATGGCTCAAGGAGGAAAAGCGGCGCCAAAATGCCCGGCCATGAAACAGCAGGCAGGCCTCTGAAAAAATGGGGGCCCCCGCCCCCGCGGAGGCCCCTGCCTTACCCCAAACAACAGAAAACTGCTGCATGCTTCTTTCAGGAATGCATGGCCAGGGCATGCCGGTATTCCACCGGGAATACCTTGATGAATTTGCCGCGTTCTTCCGGCCAGTTGTTTAACAGGTCGTAAGCCCTGCGGCTCCTGGTAGCCATATAATGCTCGTAAATGAGCTGAAGCAATTCCGCTTCATCGGCGGAATGCGGCATGACCGTTTCCAGGTCCACGCTGCCCAGGTTGCATTTCTGATCGAAGTTGTTGTCCGCATCATACACGTAGGCCAGGCCGCCGGTCATCCCCGCGGCGAAATTGACGCCCACCTTGCCGAGAACCGCCACACGGCCCCCGGTCATGTATTCACAGCCGTGGTCGCCAATGCCTTCCACCACCATTTTGGCGCCGCTGTTGCGGATGGCGAAACGTTCCCCGGCCTGCCCGTGAAGGAAGATGCTGCCGGAAGTGGCCCCATAGCCGATGACGTTTCCGGCGATGACGTTGTCCGACGGTACGTAGGAGATATGATCCGGGGGACGCACGATGATTTTGCCGCCGGACAGGCCCTTCCCAACAAAGTCATTCGCCTCCCCGACAAGTTCAAAGGTAACGCCGGGAGCCAGAAAAGCCCCGAAACTTTGCCCCGCACATCCGGTGAAGTGCACCGTAAGCGTATCTTCCGCCAGGCCGCGCGGCCCGAATTTCATCACCAACTCACCGGAAAGTTCCGTCCCTACCGTCCGGTCCACATTGCGGACGTCGCGGCAGAGTTCCGTCTTTTCCCCCTTTTCCAGCAGGGGCTTCAATGCCGGCAGCAGATGGCGGCGGTCGTAGTTGTCCAGCGGTTCCTTTTCAAAAGAGGGGTCAAACCTGCGTCCGTCCCCCTCTGCCGCATGCAGGATGGAGGAAAAGTCCAAATGCCGGGCCTTGTAAAAATCTATGGCGCGGTTTACGGAAAGCAGATCCGCCCTGCCTACGGCTTCATCCAGGGAACGAAGCCCCAGTGAAGCCAGGATTTCCCGCGTTTCCTGGGCCACGAAGCGGAGGTAATTGATGACGTATTCCGGTTTGCCGCTGAATTTGGCCCTCAGGGCCGGATCCTGCGTGGCGACGCCTACCGGGCACGTATTTTCATGGCACCTGCGGAGCATGGCGCAGCCGATGGAGACCAGAATGGCGGTTCCGAAACCGAATTCCTCCGCCCCCAGCAGGGCGGCCATCACGACGTCCCTCCCCGTACGCAACTGGCCGTCCACCTGGAGCCGGACGCGGGAACGGAGTTTGTTGAGCACCAGTGTCTGCTGCGTTTCCGCCAGCCCCAGCTCCCACGGCAGCCCGGCGTGCTTCACGCTGGTGAGCGGAGAGGCGCCCGTGCCGCCGTCGTGGCCGCTGACCACAACCACATCCGCATGGGCCTTCACCACCCCTGCGGCAACCGCGCCGATGCCCACCTCGGAAACAAGCTTGACGGAAACACGGGCATCCGGATTGGAGTTGCGCAGATCGTAAATTAACTGGGCCAGGTCTTCAATGGAGTAAATGTCATGATGCGGAGGAGGAGAGATGAGGCTGACGTTCGGCATGGAATGGCGCAGCCGGGCGATGTATGGATCCACCTTGTGCGCCGGGAGCTGCCCCCCCTCCCCGGGCTTGGCTCCCTGGGCCATCTTAATCTGGAGCTCGGAAGCATGGCGCAGATAATTAATGGTCACGCCAAAACGCCCGCTCGCCACCTGCTTGATGGCGCTGTAGCGGACTTCGCCCCGGGCGTTGGGTTCATAGCGGGCTTCATCTTCCCCCCCTTCCCCGGAATTGCTTTTGGCTCCGATTTTATTCATCGCAATGGCGATGGTTTCATGGGCTTCCGGGCTGAGGGAACCCAAAGACATGGCTCCGGAAACGAAACGGCGCAAAATGGAATCCACGCTTTCCACTTCTTCCAGGGGGATAGCATCCGCCGGAGCAAATTCAAACAGGCCGCGCAAAGTGCAGAGATGCTGCGCCTGACGGTTGCTGTAATCCGCGAATTCCCGGTATTTCCGTTCGTCATTGTCACGCACGGCAGCGCGGAAAGCCTGAAGTGTCTGCGGATTCCAGAGATGGTTCTCCCCTCCTTTCTTATACTTGTACTGCCCTCCCGCATCCAGCTTGTCCCCGTGTTCCGCGTTTTGCGCGGCGCGCTGGTTGCATTCCGCGGCTATTTCATCCAGACCTATGCCTCCTACGCGGCTGACGGTGCCGGGAAAGAATTCGTCAATCAGTTCCCGGTTCAGACCCACCGCCTCGAACAGTTGGGAGGAGCGGTAGCTGCGCAACGTGGAAATGCCCATCTTGGACATGATTTTAAGCAGTCCCTTGTCTATGGCATTGATGTAGTTTCCGGAGGCTTTCACTACATCCAGAGGGCAGTCCTGCGGTGCGGCCAGGGAAGTAACCGTCGCCAGAGCCAGGTACGGATTGACCGCCGTGGCCCCGAAGCCCAGAAGCAGCGCAAAGTGCATTGTTTCCCTCGCCTCCCCGGTTTCCAGAATCAACCCTACGTCGGAACGCAGCCCGGCGGCCGCCAGCGCGCGGTTCACCACGGAACAGGCCAAAAGACTGGGAACGGGAAGATAGCCGTGCCCTATGTTGCGGTCCGTCAGCACCAGAATGCGCACGCCGGACCTGACCAGACCCACGGCGGATTCCGCCAGGCTTTCCAGCGTCTCCCGCAGGGCTTTCCCGTCCCCGCCTTCCGGGAACTGGATGGAAAGCCTGGCGGAAGGGAAGCCGGCCTCCCGAATATTGCAGAGGCGGTTGAGTTCTTCATCCGTAATGACGGGGCGCGCCATCTTGATCAGCCGGGCGTGCTCCGGCGTTTCTTCCAGAATGTTGGGATGGTTGCCTATGTATGTAGTCAGGCTCATGACCAGTTCCTCCCGGATGGGGTCGATGGGCGGATTGGTCACCTGGGCGAACAGCTGCTTGAAATAATTGAACAGGAGAGGCGCCTTTCCGGAGAGGACGGCCAGCGGCGCGTCATTTCCCATGGAGCCGAGAGGCTCCGCGCCTTTCAGCATCATGGGGCGGATAATCAGCTCCACATCCTCCTGAGTGAATCCGAACTGGCGCTGGCGGCCCACGAGGTCCGGCATTTCCGCAGAGGCGGAAATGGAATCAAACAGGGAACGGACGGAAATCTTGTTTTTCTCCACCCAGCGGCGGTAGGGCATGCGCCTGGCCATTTCATTCTTGGTTTCAGCATCGGATACCAGCCGGTGGTTCACCAGGTCGCAGTAAATCATTTCCCCGGGACGGAGGCGGCCTTTGCGGGCTACTTTTTCCGCAGGAATATCAGCTACGCCCGTTTCCGAAGCCAGAATGAAAATATCATCCGTGGTCAGCGTATAGCGCGCAGGGCGCAGGCCGTTGCGGTCCAGCATGGCGCCCGCATTGATACCATCGGAAAAAACGACAGCGGTCGGACCGTCCCAGGGTTCCATCATGGCGGAGTGGTATTCAAAGAAGCCGCGTACATCCGGCCCTAAATGGTAGTTGACGCCCCAGGCCTGCGGCATGAGCATGAGCATGACATGGCGCAAGTCCCGCCCAGAGGCGGCCAGCAGCTCAACCATGTTGTCCAGGCAGGCGGAATCGCTCTGGCCGGTGGGAATAAGAGGCAGCAGCTTTTGCAGGTCATCCCCCAACAGGGTGGAGGACAAATGCGGCTCACGCACGCTCAGGTGGTTCAGGTTCCCGCGCAGGGTGTTGATTTCCCCGTTGTGGGCCAGATACCTGAAGGGATGGGCCAGGCTCCAGGTTGGGAAAGTATTCGTGCTGTAGCGCTGGTGGACGAGGGCCAGGGGAGATTTGAAATGCTCGCTGGCCAAGTCTCCATAAAATCCTTCAATCTGCGTGCCGAGAAACAGCCCCTTGTACACAATGCTTCGGCTGGAGCAGCTGCACACATAACAGCCTTCCACGCGCCGTTCCATTTCCCGGCGCATCACGAACAGTTTGCGTTCAAATTCCGCCTGGTCCGCAAAACCGCTGCCGTCAATGAACAGCTGACGGATCAGGGGGCACGTGCGCTGGGCATTTTTGCCGATGCTGTCCCGGTCCACGGGAACCTGCCTCCACGCAATCACGCTGCCGCCGTTTTCCGCAACGGCGGCTTCCAATTCCTCTTCATGGCCGCATCCGCCAAACATCATGGCCACTCCGTATTTGCCTCTGGCGGGAAGCTTGTTGGGAAGAACCAGGCGGAAAAATTCATCCGGAAGGGCCAGCAGAATGCCTGCGCCGTCCCCGGTATCCGGATCGCTCCCCACGGCGCCGCGGTGCATGAGCCTCTTGAGGACAGTAATCCCCATTTCAATGATTTTGTGGCTCGGTTCATTCTTCAGGTCAGCCACCAGACCCACGCCGCAGGCGTCCCTCTCCTGTTCAAAGTCATACAATCCCTGCGGCGCAGGAATGCCTGTCTCGAATTGATCGCTATTCATCAGTTTGCTGTTTTGTTTGGGTTAAGCTGACTTATTTGCAGCAAAAACCGTGCCAACATTGTCCAGACTTCATATTTTCCCGCTTTCAAACTGCTTTGTCCCTGTTTTACAGAGCCTGACGCGGCGTCCGGCACAACAGGACATTTTGCAGGAATAAAAAATATTTTTCTTCCAAGAAGAATTTTTTACATTTTCGTAATCATCCTTTTGTTGCTGTTTTACATTTTTGTAATCCATTCTTGTTCGCAGTTTTGTTTTCCTTTTTTGCAATTCTTCCGTCAAAATATTCATATTTAACTAATAATAAATATATTAAAACTAACAGCACATTCATGCGAAAGTTTACCTGAAAAGTTGGCACGCTTCTTGCTAGAGAAAAGGCACAACAGTTAACCATGATGAGTGACTCGACACGAACACAAGCCATCAGCGCCATCGCTTCCCTGCCCGTGGGCGGAGCAAGCGAGAGCGCTCCGGTCAGCATTGATTATTACGGAGCGGATGTCTTCAGCACGGAAGTGATGAAGAAGTACCTGCCCAAAGACACGGCAAAAACCCTCCTGGCCACTATCCAGGACGGGCTTCCGCTGAACGCGGATATTGCCGCGGATGTAGCCCACGCCATGAAGCAGTGGGCTCTGGAACGGGGAGCCACTCACTATACGCACTGGTTCCAGCCCATGACGGGCTCCACGGCGGAGAAGCACGATTCCTTCCTGGATCCCAAGGGAATGGAACCCATCATGAGTTTTTCCGGCAAAAACCTGATTGTGAGCGAACCGGACGCCTCCAGCTTCCCCTCCGGCGGTTTGCGCTGCACCTTTGAGGCCCGCGGCTACACCGCATGGGACCCCACCAGCCCCGCCTTTATCAAGAGGCACGGGAACGGAGCCACGCTCTGCATCCCTACCGCCTACTGTTCTTATACGGGAGACGCTCTGGATAAGAAGACTCCGCTGCTGCGCTCCCGCCAGGCATTGGGCAATGCCGTCAAGAAGCTGATGAAGAGTTTCGGCCTTCCGGATGAACACGTGACCATTACGCTGGGGCCTGAACAGGAATACTTCCTCATTGACAAGAACTTCTACCTGAACCGCCCGGACCTGGTCCAGACGGGGCGCACCCTTTTCGGCGCCCCTCCCGCCAAGCACCAGCAGCTGGAAGACCATTATTTCGGCTCCATCAAGCCCCGTATCCTTAATTTCATGAGCGACGTGGAACAGGAACTCTGGAGACTGGGAATCCCGGCCAAGACCCGCCACAACGAAGTGGCGCCCGCTCAGTTTGAACTGGCTCCTTTGTTTGAGGACGTGAACCTGGCGATTGACCACAACATGCTGGTGATGGAAGTTTTGCGCCAGCAGGCCAGCAAGCACGGCCTGGTATGCCTGCTTCATGAAAAGCCCTTCGCAGGCGTCAACGGTTCCGGCAAGCATAACAACTGGTCCATTTCCTACGGGAACAAAAACCTGCTGGACCCCGGTTCGGACCCGCAGCAGAACGCCATTTTCCTGACCGTCCTGACCGCCATCATCGAGGCCGTTGACAAGCACAGCGACCTGCTGCGCAATTCCGTGGCCAGCGCCGGGAACGACCACCGCCTGGGAGCAAATGAAGCGCCTCCCGCCATTATCTCCATCTTCCTGGGCGCCCAGCTCAATGAAGTGATTGAGAATATGATCAACGGCTCTTCCGGCTGCGGCAAGCGCAACGATACGCTTAAGATCGGCGTAGACACGCTTCCCGTTCTTCCCCGGGATGCGACGGACCGCAACCGCACCAGCCCGTTTGCCTTCACCGGCAACAAGTTTGAATTCCGTGCTCCGGGCTCCGCCCAATCCTGCGCGGGCCCCATGATGACCCTGAACACCATTGTGGCGGAATCCCTTGATTCCCTGGCGGAAGAACTTTCCTCCTTCGCTCCGGAAACATTCCTGCCGCAGCTCCAGGAAACGCTCAAGCGCAGGATTTCCGAACACAAGAGAATCATCTTCAACGGGGACAATTATTCGGAAGAATGGGTGAAAGAAGCGGAACGCCGCGGCCTCCCCAATCTGAAAAATACGATGACGGCCCTTCACACCCTGGTGAATGAAAAGAATGTGGCCCTGTTTGAAAAGTACGGCGTCTTTTCCAGGCGGGAGCTGGAATCCAGGTTTGAGATTTTCCTGGAAGAATACCACAGACGCATCCGCATTGAAGGGCGCCTGTCCTGGGAAATGGCGGCCACCATCATCCTCCCCGCCCTGCGCAACGAATACGAACAAACCGTTGCCGCACTCTCCAGGGCGCTGGAAGCCAAGCGGACCAACGGTACCGCCGCCCTGCAGAAGCTGGCGGACAAGCTGGGCGACGCCCTGGATTCCATCGTATCCGACCTGGATACCCTGGAGACGGCGCTTACGAGCTGCCATGAGGACATCCTTGCCGCGATGTCCCGATTGAGAACCAGCGTCGATGCCGCAGAAACCCTGGTGAACGACCGGTCCTGGCCTCTCCCCAAGTACCGGGAAATGCTGTTCATCTATTAGTGGGTGCACCGACGAGCTCCGGAGTTGTGCCGCCCCCCTCGCGGGTCAAGCCTCTGCCCGCAGGGAAGGCACGGCTCCGGAGCCTTGGCGCGCCTTGTTCCGGCCTCCTTCCTCCTCCGTTTTCCACCGTTCCCCACGCTCTAAAAATCCGCGTCATTGACCGTAAAAAAACTTTCCTCCGGAGCCCGGCGGGCACTTAATTCCCCCGGCGGAAATCCGCGGTCCAGGACTACAGGATTCTTCCATCGCCATTATGCCTAAAGACACCTCCATCAAAAAGATTCTCGTGATCGGGTCCGGCCCGATCGTCATCGGCCAGGGCTGCGAATTCGACTACTCCGGCACCCAGGCCTGCAAAGCCCTCCGGGAAGAGGGTTATGAAGTAGTGCTGGTCAACTCCAATCCCGCCACCATCATGACGGATCCGGAGACAGCTCCGCGCACTTATATTGAACCGATTACTCCGGAGTTCGTGGAGAAAATCATCATCCGGGAAAAACCGGATGCCCTCCTCCCGACCCTGGGCGGGCAGACAGCCCTGAACTGCGCCATGGAACTGCACCGCAGCGGCGTGCTGGAAAGGGAAAAGGTGCGTATGATCGGCGCCAACGCAGACGCCATTGACCGCGGGGAGGACCGCAACCTGTTCAAGGAAGCCATGCTCCGCATTGGCCTGGACGTGCCGCGTTCCGGCATTGCGCATACCATGGAGGAAGCGCGCCGGGTGGCCGGGGATATTGGCACCTTTCCCCTGATTGTCCGCCCCGCCTTTACGCTGGGCGGCATGGGAGGCGGCGTAGCGTACAACAAAACGGAATTTGAAGAGATATGCGCCCGGGGGCTGGATCTTTCCCCCGTTTCCGAAATCCTGATTGAAGAGTCCCTGATCGGCTGGAAAGAGTTTGAAATGGAGGTAATGAGGGACCGCGCGGACAATTGCGTCGTCATTTGCTCCATTGAGAACATCGACCCCATGGGCGTGCATACCGGGGATTCCATCACCGTAGCCCCCATCCAGACACTCACGGACCGAGAATACCAGGCCATGAGGGACGCTTCTTTTGCCGTCATCCGGGAGATCGGGGTGGAAACGGGCGGTTCCAACATCCAGTTCGCCATTAATCCGGCCAACGGCCGCATGATTGTCATTGAAATGAACCCCCGCGTTTCCCGCTCTTCCGCTCTGGCTTCCAAGGCCACAGGGTTCCCCATTGCCAAACTGGCCGCCAAACTGGCCGTAGGCTATACGCTGGACGAATTGCGGAATGACATCACGCGGGAAACGCCCGCCTGCTTTGAGCCCACCATCGACTATGTGGTTACCAAGGTTCCCCGCTTCACGTTTGAAAAGTTCAAGCAGGCGGACGAACACCTGACCACATCCATGAAATCCGTAGGGGAGGCCATGGCCATCGGTCGTACTTTCAAGGAATCCCTGCAAAAGGCCTTGCGTTCCCTGGAAACGGGACGCTGGGGCTGGGGATTTGACGCGAAGGCCCCGCAGGCGCCTTCCGCAGAAGAAATCACGCGGAAACTGGCTGTTCCCACGGCAGAACGCATTTTCTGGATTCAAACGGCGTTCAGCAACGGATTTTCCCTGGATGAAGTGCAGCAGCTTACCCAGATTGATCCCTGGTTCCTGGCACAAATGCAGGACCTGGCCAAGGCGGGAGACAGCCTGGACAAGCTGGATCTGCGGGAAGCAAAGAAGCTGGGCTTTTCCGACAGGCAGATCGCCCTGGCCCGGGGAACCACGGAAGAAAACATCCGGAAGGAACGCCTGGAACAGGGCATTGTGCCCGGATACCGGCTGGTGGATACCTGCGCTGCGGAATTCGAAGCCTACACCCCCTACTTTTATTCCACCTATGGAGATGAAAATGAAGCCCGCGAAACAGGCAGAAAAAAAATCCTCATCCTGGGCGGCGGCCCAAACCGCATTGGCCAGGGGATTGAGTTCGACTACTGCTGCGTGCACGCCTCCATGGCTCTGCGGGAAATGGGCTACGAAACCATCATCGTGAACTCCAACCCAGAAACCGTCTCCACGGACTATGATTCCTCCGACAAGCTTTTCTTCGAACCCCTGACGCTGGAAGACGTGCTCCATATCTGTGAACAGGAGAAGCCGGACGGCGTCATCGTCCAGTTCGGAGGACAGACGCCGCTGAACCTGGCCAATGCGCTGGAAGCCCACGGCGTGCCTATTATCGGCACCAGCCCCAGGGCCATTGACCTGGCGGAAGACCGCGAACATTTTTCCGCCCTGTTGAAGGAACTGGGGCTGAAACAGGCGGAGGCAGGAACAGCCACCAATGTGGAGGACGCCGCCGCCATTGCCGCGCGCATCGGTTACCCGGTGCTGCTGCGCCCCTCCTTCGTGCTGGGCGGACGCGGCATGATCATCGTATATGAGGAAAAAGAACTGCGCCGGTACATGAATGAAGCCGTGGAAGCTTCCGAGGAACGCCCCGTTCTGATTGACCGCTTCCTGGAAAATGCCGTGGAGATTGACGTGGATGTCATCGCGGACAGGGAGCGCGCCGTCATCGGAGCCATCATGCAGCATGTGGAACCGGCAGGTATCCATTCAGGGGATTCCGCCAGCATGATTCCCGCCATGGGAATTTCCATGAAAATGCACAAGGAAATCACGCGGGCTTCCAAGGAACTGGCAAGCAAACTGAACGTCTGCGGGCTGATGAACATCCAGTTTGCCGTAAAAGACGAACAGCTTTACGTCATTGAGGTGAATCCCCGCGCCTCCCGCACCGTTCCGTTCGTCTCCAAATCCATCGGCAAGCCCCTCGCCAAGCTGGCCGCACAGGTCATGGCCGGCAAAACGCTGGCGGAACTGGGCTTTACCCGGGAAATCACTCCGGAATACTATTGCGTGAAGGAAGCCGTTTTCCCATGGGGCCGCTTCCCGGGCATCGACGTGGTGCTGGGGCCGGAAATGAAATCCACCGGAGAGGTGATGGGCATTGATCCGGACCCGGATATCGCTTTCGCAAAATCCCAGGTCAGTGCATTCAATCCCCTGCCGACGGAAGGCAAAGTCTTCATCTCCGTGAATGACCGGGACAAGGAACGGGTGCTTCACATGGCCCGGCAGCTGGCGGACATGGGATTCACGCTGTGCGCCACGCGCGGCACGATGATTCACCTGCTCCAGCACGACATTGAATGCGAACGCGCCTACAAAGTCAACGAGGCGCGCCGCCCCAACATCGTGGACCATATTAAAAACGGGGATATTGATTTCATCATCAACACCCCCGGCTCCCACGACGCGCGGGCGGACGACATCATCATCCGTTCCTCCGCCATTGCCGCCAAAACCTCCTATTGCACCAACCTGGCTTCCGCGCAGGCCTGCGTGAATGCCATTGAGGCGCTGAAGAACAAAAATCTTCAGGTGTGCACTATTCAGGAGTACCACGCCCAAAACCTTTAATCCCGCACCACCTAAGCATACTTACATCACCATGAGAGCCATTCTCGCACTGGAAGACGGAAGCGTCTTCATCGGTTCGCACTTCGGGGCCACGGGCACGGAAGTGGGGGAAGCCTGCTTCAACACGTCCATGACCGGCTATCAGGAAGTATTGACGGATCCGTCCTACAGCGGCCAGATCGTCACCATGACTTATCCTCTGATCGGCAATTACGGCGTCAACCCGGAAGACGGGGAATCAGGCAAAGCGCAGGTCAGCGGCTTTGTGGTGGCGGAACTGGCGAAAGTCCACTCCAACTGGCGTGCCACGGAATCCCTGGGCCCGTGGCTGGAAAAACAGGGCGTCATCGGCATTGAAGGGGTGGATACCCGCAAAATCGCCAAGCATCTGCGCTCCGCCGGAGCCATGCGCGCCTGCCTCACCACGGAGCTGACTCCGGAGGAAGCCGTGGAAGCAGCCAGAAACGCCCCCTCCATGGAAGGCTGCAATATCGTGGACAAAATCGGTTCCCACCCCATGACACCGGAGGAAGTGGACGCGCTGGTTACGGGAAAAACTCTGCCCCCTGCGGAATACGACATCGTCGCCTTTGACTTCGGCATTAAATACAACATCCTGCGCCAGTTGAGGGAAAACGGCTTCCGCGTAACCGTAGTTCCCGCCCACACGACGGCGGAGGAAGTGCTTGCCATGAACCCGGACGGCGTCTTTCTTTCCAATGGTCCGGGAGATCCCGCCACGCTGACGGACATTCACCGGGAAGTAGCTGCATTGATTGGGAAAGTGCCCATGTTCGGCATCTGCCTGGGCCACCAGATTATTTCCCACGCGCTGGGAGCGAAAACCTTCAAGCTGAAGTTCGGGCACCGTGGAGCGAACCATCCGGTCAAAGATTTGAAAACGGGTAAAATCAGCATTACGTCCCAGAACCACGGTTTTGCCGTGGATCCGGACACCGTGCCGGACGACGTGGAAATAACGCTGATCAATCTGAATGACAATACCGTGGAAGGCATCGCCCACAGGACGCTTCCCGTATTCAGCGTGCAATACCACCCGGAAGCGGCGCCCGGCCCCAGAGACCCCCAGTATCTGTTCCGGGATTTCAGGAAAATGATTGCGGCCAGCAAGCGGCAACATGCCCGCTGACGAATCCGCCCCCTTCCTACGGACCAGAGCATTTTCCTCGCCTCGCTGGGAAAAATGCGTTATTTATGCCCGGAGCCCATGAATTGCGGCTCCGGGAGAGGTTTCTTTTATTTCATCAACCTCTCCCGCCAGCAAACAACCTGACACACCATATGAGCAAAATCGCATTAATCTCCGGCATCACGGGACAGGACGGTTCCTTTCTCGCAGAGTTCCTGATTGACAAAGGGTATGAAGTACACGGCATCCTGCGCCGGTCCTCCTCCTTCAACACGGGCCGCATCGAACACCTTTACCTGGACGAATGGGTGCGGGACATGAAGAAAAACCGCCTGATTAACCTCCACTACGGGGACATGACGGATTCCAGTTCACTCATCCGCATCATCCAGACCGTGCAGCCGGATGAAATCTACAATCTGGCAGCCCAGAGCCATGTGAAAGTCAGCTTTGACGTACCGGAATACACGGCGGAAACGGATGCCGTGGGAACCCTCCGCATGCTGGAAGCCGTCCGCATTCTGGGCATGGAAAAGAAATGCCGCATCTACCAGGCTTCCACGTCCGAGCTTTTCGGGCTGGTGCAGGAAGTCCCCCAGAAGGAAACCACGCCGTTTTATCCCCGTTCACCCTACGGCGTAGCCAAGCAATACGGATTCTGGATTACCAAGAATTACCGGGAATCTTACAATATGTTTGCCGTTAACGGCATCCTGTTCAACCACGAAAGCGAACGCCGCGGAGAAAACTTCGTTACCCGCAAAATCACGCTGGCGGCGGCACGCATTGCCCAGGGCATGCAGGACAAGCTCTACCTGGGCAACCTGAACGCCCTGCGCGACTGGGGTTACGCCAAGGATTACGTGGAATGCATGTGGCTGATTCTCCAGCATGACACACCGGAGGATTTCGTCATCGCCACCGGGGAAATGCACACGGTCAGGGAATTCTGCACGCTGGCCTTCCGTGAGGCCGGAATAGAGCTGGAATGGGAGGGAGAAGGCGTGGAAGAACGCGGACGCGACAGGAAGACGGGCAATATTCTGGTGGAAGTGGACCCCAAATATTTCCGCCCTGCCGAAGTTGAACAACTGTTGGGAGACCCAACCAAGGCCAAAACCCTTCTTGGCTGGAACCCCACCTCCACTCCGTTTGAGGAACTCGTGCGCATCATGGTGCGCCACGACATGAAATACGTAAAAACTCCCGTTCATTTCTGAGATGAAAAAAAACAGCAGAATCTTTGTGGCCGGACACCACGGCCTCGTCGGTTCCGCCATCTGGAAATCCCTGGAAGACAAAGGCTATTCCCACCTGATTGGCCGGCCGCACAAAGAACTGGATCTGGAAGACCCTGCGGCCGTCCGGGAGTTTTTTGACCGGGAAAAGCCGGAATACGTCTTTCTGGCAGCGGCGTTTGTGGGCGGCATCATCGCCAACTCCCGCTACCGGGCGGACTTCATCTTCCGCAACCTTCAGATTCAGCAGAACGTCATCGGGGAAAGCTTCCGGCATGGCGTATCCAAGCTCCTCTTCCTGGGGAGCACCTGCATCTACCCGCGCGAAGCTCCCCAGCCCATGAAGGAAAACGCCCTGCTCACCTCCCCGCTGGAATACACCAACGAACCCTATGCCATTGCCAAAATAGCAGGGCTGAAAATGTGCGAAAGCTTCAACCTGCAATACGGTACCAACTACATCGCCGTCATGCCTACAAATCTGTACGGCCCCAATGACAATTTCCACCTGGAAAACAGCCACGTGCTGCCCGCCATGGTACGCAAGATACACCTGGCCAAGTGCCTGATGGAGGGAGACTGGAACGCCGTGCGGAAAGATCTGAACGCGCGCCCAGTGGAACAGGTGGACGGCACGGCTGAAGAAAAGGAAATCCTGGCCGTGCTGGCCAAATACGGCATTACCCCCGGTTCCGTGGAACTGTGGGGTACGGGAACTCCCCTGCGAGAGTTCCTGTGGAGCGAAGACATGGCGGACGCCTGCGTCCATGTGATGGAGCAAGTGGATTTCAGCCAGCTGCAAGAAGGAGGAAGGGAAGTGCGGAACTGCCACATCAATATCGGAACCGGGAAAGAAATCTCCATCGGCGGACTGGCCCGCCTGATTGCCGCTACGGCAGGGTACCGGGGAAATCTGGCGTTCAACGCAGACAAGCCGGACGGCACCATGCGCAAGCTGACGGACGTCTCCAAGCTGCACTCCCTAGGCTGGAAACACCGGGTGGAGCTGGAAGAGGGAGTGGAACGCATTTACCGGTGGTATCTGAGCCGGATGGAAGCCGACGGCAACTGACTTTTCGGCCAGCTCCCCTCACTCCAATGACCAGCCCCCCGGACAACCAGGATACGCCCCCCGCCAAAGCCAGCCTGTGGGCGCTGAGCCCCCTGCTGGTTTTCTTCCTGCTTTACCTGGTCATCTCCATAGCCGTACAGGATTTTTACGCTGTGCCGGTCACGGTAGCCTTTATGGCGGCAGCTGTCTGGGCCGTTTTCATCACCCGCGGAAAAAGCATGGCGGAACGGGTGGATCTGTTTTCCTCCGGAGTAGCCAACCGGAACATCCTGATGATGGTCTGGATTTTCGTGCTGGCAGGAGCCTTCGCCCAGTCTGCCAGGGATATGGGAGCCATTGACGCCACCGTGCAGCTTACGCTGCGGCTTCTTCCGGACAATCTGCTGCTTGCCAGCGTGTTCATCGCCTCCTGTTTCATCTCCCTCTCCGTAGGAACATCCGTAGGCACCATTGTCGCTCTGGCTCCCGTAGCTACAGGGCTGGCACAGGCCACGCAGGTCAGCGCCGGCATGATGACGGCCATTGTGGTGGGGGGAGCATTCTTCGGAGACAATCTTTCCTTCATTTCAGACACCACGATCGCCGCCACCCGTACGCAGGGCTGCGCCATGCGGGACAAATTCCGGGCCAACATAAAGGTGGCGCTCCCCGCCGCCCTGCTGGCCCTGGCCTGCTACATCCTGCTCGGATGGAACGTGCAGTCCCCCTCCACAGCGGATATCTCCATTGAATGGATGAAGGTATTCCCCTATCTGCTCGTACTGGTGACGGCCCTGGCCGGAATCCACGTCATGGCCGTTCTGACCATGGGGCTCCTTGCAACGGGGCTGATTGGCATCGGCATGGGGTATTTCTCCTTCATGGCCTGGTTCCAGGCCATGGGCAGCGGCATGACCGGCATGGGAGAACTGATCATCGTCACTCTGCTGGCCGGCGGCGTGCTGTCCATCATCCGTTTCAACGGAGGCATCGCGTATATTATCGGAAAAATTACGGCCCATATCCACAGCAGGCGCGGCGCGGAATTCAGCATTGCCGGGCTGGTTTCCCTAGCCAACCTCTGCACGGCCAACAATACGATCGCCATCATCACGGCTGGCCCCATCGCCAAGGAAATAAGCGACAAATTCCATATCCCACCCAAACGCAGCGCCAGCATTCTGGACACCTTTTCCTGCCTGGTTCAGGGAGTCATCCCCTACGGCGCTCAAATGCTCATGGCCGCCGGAATCTCCCAGGTTTCTCCCCTGCTGGTCATGAAATACCTGTATTATCCCCTGATTCTGGGCATCTGCTCCACCCTTGCCATTGCGCTGGCACCGGGAGGGACGGAAAGACGGAGGAAACGCTGAAAAGCCCATACGGAGAAAGGACGGCAAGGCCGCCTTTTTTGTTACCGACATGTTATCCCTGTTATCTTCATGTTACTCAACATATGGGATTCTTGTGCTATCATACATGCATGAGCCTTCATATAGAACCCACGGAAGACGCAGTGGAAACCCTGCGCAAGGAAAGGCGGAAAAATTATATTGCCGCATTAGCGACATCCATTCTCTCCGTCGTTTTGGCAGGAGCCATTCTCTACTCCCTGACCATCATCATCGCCCCTCCGGAAGAACCCAAAGTCGTCGGCTACATCACGCCGGACGATGCGCCGCCGTCGGATACGCCTCCGCCGCCGGAAGTACAGAGGGAAACTTCCTCTTCCTCCCATGCGGAGACGCCCGTCAAGGTCGTGGTGGCAGCGGCCGCCGCTCCGGTGAGCCTCCCCAAGATCGACATTGACCCGCCCGATGAACCTGTCATGCTGGAGGAGGGAACCGCCCTCGGCATAGGGGACGGCTTCGGCCCCGACCTGGGAGACGCTACCTCCGCCTTTGGTACGTCCAAACCCTCCGGAAGCACGCTGGTAGGTACCTTTTACGACACCAAGCAGACTCCTGGCGGACGTCCTACCAACATGAACATGAACCAGTACAGGGAGTTCCTTTCCCGCTTCGTGAACAAAGGCTGGAACGAATCGGAACTGAACCGTTTTTACAAGGCTCCGCAACAATTATACGCAGCCCAGTTCTACATACCTAGGACTCCCGCCAAAGACGCTCCCAAGGCCTACGGTTGCGATGACAAAGTAAAGCCTAGCCAGTGGCTCGCCATTTACCGGGGAAAAGTACGCGCCCCCAAGTCCGGCACGTTCCGATTCGTGGGGTTGGGAGACGACTACTTAGTAGTACGGTTCAATAAACAGAATGTCTTCGACTACGGCTGGGAATCCGCTTCTCTGGGGAAAATGACGGCAAACAACGCCAAATGGCTTGATGCCATGGAAGGCAAACCCGGCAATGACGACTTGAAAAAGGAACTCCGGGAAGTGGGCATCAATGTCCCCCCCGTTACGTTCTACAAATACAGTTCTTCCGGGCACTGGAACAACACTATGCGCGGTGTGGCAGCCGGCAAGCAGTTCACGGTGGAACAGGGCAAGGTTTACCCCATTGAAATCCTAGTTAGTGAAGGTCCTGGTGGCGAATTCGGCATGACTCTTCTGCTTGAAGAAGTTGGAATGGCCCCCATGAGCAAGGATCCTAAAACGGGAGCTCCCATCCTGCCCCTGTTCCGGACCAACTACGGCGTTCCGAAACCGGACAAGAACAAGGAACACGTGCCATTTGACGAAATCGGCATTGTCTGGGAATCCATCAAATAACAGGCAATTCTCCGTCTTCCTCTCTCCATGCCCACAGGAAACCCTGTGGGCATTTTGCTTGCCCGTCCATAAAAGATATCCTACGCTTCCGCTACAACCATGCAGCCTTTTCGATTCCATTCCATCTACCAGCCGCGCATCTGGGGCGGCCAGAGCATGAGAACCATGCTGGGACGGGAACTGCCCGACCGGGAAACAGCTTATGGGGAAGCGTGGGAAATCAGCGACCGTCCTGAAGCCATGAGTATCGTCAAGGACGGCGAATGGGAAGGAATGCCCCTGCACCGGCTGTGGGAAGAACATCGGCAGGAAATTTTCGGTCCCGGCTACGAGCGTTTCCCCCGCTTTCCCCTGCTCTGCAAAATTCTGGATGCCCGCGAAAATCTTTCCGTTCAGGTGCATCCCCCGGAACGCACGGCGGCAGCCCGGCAGGGAGAAGTAAAAAATGAAATCTGGTATGTGCTGCACGCATCCCCGGACGCCCTGATTTACGGGGGAATGGAGGAAAACGCCACACTCCCGGACATCCGTCATGCGGCGGAAACAGGACAGATGGAGCAGCTGATACGCTCCACCCATCTGGAACCGGGGGAACACCTTTACATTCCGGCGGGGCTGGTTCATGCCATTGGCGCCGGGCACCTCATTGCGGAAATCCAGCAGAATAGCGATACCACCTACCGCCTTTATGACTGGAACCGCACGGATGGCTCCGGACGAGGACGGGAACTGCACCTGGAACAGGCATTGGATTCCATCGGGGAATTCCGGGAACTCAGCCAGCGCCCCGGATACCTGACGGAAATGCCGTATTTCACCACAAAGGAATACCGCCTGGATAAGGGAGAACGGTTTACCCAGCCGGACTCCTCCCGCTTTGCCGTCTTCACGGTCCTCTGCGGTTCCGTGCTCTGGGACGGGAAAACGGCCCGGAAGGGAGAATTCATTCTGTCCCCGGCAGGCGCGGATGCCGTCACCGCCGCAGAAGCAGAGACTGTTCTGCTCTCAACAACGGTTTAAGCAAACCAATATGACAAAAAGAGCGAAGAATTCGGCACAATGCTGAAGCTTTCACACTTTTTCGTTGCAAAGAAGAAGAGCGAATCTTAGCGTGAACTTAACTTTTCCCGCATCCGTGCTGAAAATTCCCCATCTCCCGGCCTCCGTATGAGCAATATTTCCACCATCGCCACTTATCTTGCCCGCTTTTCCGGTCAGCTCCAGCCCATGCTGGAGAAAGTCCAGGGCATGGACCGCAGAACTTTTCTGCTGGAAACCGCCGCCCTGCTTGCCCTGACCAGTTGTTCGGAACCTTCCGGAAAAGCAGGAATGGCTCCCATGATCTCCTTTAAGCCCTCCGGGGTCCCCGTGGTGAAACGTTCTCCGCGCCAATTGCTGGCGGAATGTAACGTCCGGCCGATGTTCATGCCTAAATCTTCTCCGCTCCGCCGCCGTTCTTCCCGAATGAAGCCGCGCTTCATCACCATGCACAACACGGAAAACCCGTCCGCAGACGCCATGCAGCATGCGCGCGCCCTGAATAACGGAGCTTTGCGCTGCAACTGGCATTATACGGTAGACCCATACGTGACCATGCAGCATATCCCCCTGAATGAAACGGGACGCCATGCAGACCGGGGCGGCCCCGGAGACATGTACTCCATCGGAATTGAAATGTGTGAGAAGCGAGGACAGAGCATCGTCAAAACCTTTGACCGCGCTGCCAAGCTGGCGGCCTACAACATGTATGCCCACGATATTCCCCTGAGGAATGTCGTGCCCCATTACTACTGGACCGGCAAGCGTTGCCCCCACCTTCTGCTGGACAATGGCAAACCCGGCTTCAAATGGTCTTGGTTCATCTCCCGCGTGGATTATTATTACCGCTGCATCAGCTGAGATATCAGGCAACACCTCTTCCCTGTGCAGGGAAACGGGTAATATTATTATGCAGCCAAAAACGGCTTTGCCGCCAGGGAACGGTTAACAATTTCCTGCCATTTCATTAAAACTGCCTGGGAAAGGGCCTCCCCCAAAAAACGCCATTTCCACCTGCCCGTTATTCCTGAAGCATATTCCTTGTTTAAAGCCCCATATCGGCTTCTTTTTTGAAAAAAGGCTTCCAGAAACGGAACCGGAGCGTTCTTCTTACGGCATGGTCAAATCCTCCGGCATCAGAATAGCCGCTACGGCAAAAGCGGCAATGCCTTCCCTGCGGCCCAGCGCGCCAAGCTGTTCATTAGTAGTGGCCTTGATGCCCACACGGACCGGAGAGATTCCCAGAGCGGCGCCCAAAGCTCCCTTCATCTGCTCCAAATAAGGGGAAATACGGGGAGATTCTGCAATAAGGGACGAGTCCACATTCACGATGCGGCCGCCGCGCTCCCGGATCAGAGAAACGGCTTTCGCCACAATATCCAGGGAAGGGATGTCCTTGCAGGAAGGATCGCCCGGCGGAAACCAGTAGCCGATGTCCGGCAACCCGGCAGCGCCCAGCAGGGCATCCGCAATGGCGTGGCATAAAACATCCGCGTCGGAATGGCCATCCAGGCCGCGGGAGGAAGGAATATGAACACCGCCCAGCATCAAGGGGCGCGGAACTTCCGCAAAACGGTGGATATCATACCCGATCCCGGTCAAAGCGATCATGTTTTTCATACGGTACTGCGGCAATAATGTTCGGGTTACTCCCCCAGCGCCTCCATGATAGGGATGCGGCCGTTCCACGCGACAATGGCGAATTGTTCCGGATTATCTTCCTTCGGTTCCAAAACAACCTTGCCGCCGGCTGCTTCCACCAGCAAAACCCCAGCGGCGACATCCCAGATGGATATGACGCTTTCCACATAGGCGTCAAATCTGCCGCAGGCAATATAAGCCAGGGCCAGAGCCGCAGAACCGTTATTGCGCACCTTGCGTACCTGCCAGGCGATCCTGGCGAAACGTTCAATCCCCTTTTCCTTGGAACCGTCCGTCTTGCCGTGCCCCACGAATACCACGGCTTCCGCCATGCGTTCCCGCCGGCTGCAATGCATGGGATGATCATTCATGTACGGAATCCCGCCCTTTTCCACATGCCAGCATTCATCCATCATGGGATCGTAAATCACGCCCAGCACCACTTCCCCGCGGCGGCGCAAAGCTATGGAGACGCAGAACCAGGGAATCGTGTAAAAATAATTCACCGTCCCGTCAATGGGGTCTACAATCCATTCATACTCGCTGTTCCTGTCCCCGGTGTATCCTTCTTCTCCCAAAACAGCGTGGTTGGGAAACACGGAAAGAATTTCCTCCGTAATCAGTTTCTGGGAAAGCTTGTCCAGCTCCAGCTTGATATCATTCTGGCTGGCTTCATCCACCTTCTTTTGCTCATAAAAATGCTTCTTCAGGAAAGCTCCGGCGGATTTGGCGGCCTGGATGGCCGTGGTCATTTCAAGTGAGTGTCTCATGATGCTTCTACTAATGGAAAATTGAACTTCATTGGGAGCCCTGTTCTGCAGCATTTTCCCGCTCCCGGCGTTCCCGGACAGCTTTTCTGCGGCCTTCCTCCGCACGGTCATACACCTCCCCGGCCAGAGAGGAACAGGTTTTTGCCAACGCCGCGGAAACCCCTTTTTTTTCATAGACGGCGGCCTCCGGAGAATCAAAGCCCACCCAGGCAAAAACCGTGAAATAACGCCCCATGACGGCGGAAAAATGCCCCGTATTTCCAGGAAGCCTGACATTGACGAAGGTTTTCCTGGTCCGTTCGTCGTAGCGGAAGGGAGGAAGGGAAGCCACCAGGTGGGCGGATTCCCTAGGCAGGATTTCCCGGCGGCTTTCTTCCGGAGAGGGGGCATTCACCATCACCAGGTTCTTTTTGGTGGTACCCACCTGCCTGACGGAGGAAATACTCACATTGAGCCCGTCATTGCCGATGAGATACAGGGCATTGACGGCATGCGAAAGAGGCACGGAAAACCTGCCGGTATACAAGTCCGAAGAACGGGGAAGTTCCCCTTTGTAACCGGCCTTTTGTGCCGTTTCTATTACTGTATTGAAACCTACCCCGCGGCCAGTGACTTCCGGATTGCTGCGAATAACGGTTCTACGCTGGTCGACAGCGCATAAATTGACAATGGGAGTGAACAGATCGCCGGGCATTACCTTGGACTGCCATCGGTCCAGACCGTCCTGGGCGGAACGCCCCCCTGTTACGGCCAGCAGATCCCCTTTACGGGAATCCACACACAATATGGCCGCTTGCACACAACGATTCAACTGGTTGTCCACCCTTTTGGGCAACCCTGCCCACACGGAAGAAGATTCCAGAGCGACCAGCATAGGCTCGCTTACATCTTCAACCATCCGCTGAAATTCCAAATCCAGCGTGGTCATTACAAAAATGCTGGAGGTTCCCTCCTGCTCGTCACAGCAATCCAGGTCTCCCAACTCACGGGAAACGACCAGAACGGGATAAGAACCGGGCCGAGCTTCCCGTTTACCAGCCACCGCCATCGGTTCGCGGAGCGCCTGCCATAATTGTTCCTGGGTAATGAATTCACACTCAAACATCCTTTCCAGCGTCGCATTGCGGACCTTGGCAGCAGCCTCCGGGCTGTAAACGGGATTGTAGATGGAAGGTCCGCGCACCAGCCCGGCCAGGGTAGCGCACTCCGCCAGTGTCAGATCCGCCACTTTTTTGCCGAAATACAAATCCGCCGCCTGCGCAATCCCATAGCATTGCTGGCCAAAGTAAATGCGGTTCAGGTAAGCCGTCAGAATTTCATCCTTGGAATACTTGCCCTCAATGCGGCGGGCCACGGCCATTTCCAAAACCTTGCGATCCAGGGTCTTCCCTCCCAGCTCATAACAATTCCGCGCCAGCTGCATCGTAATCGTGGAAGCACCCTGGGCATAGGACAATGTAGTCAAATTCCGGCAAATGGAGCGGATAATGGAAGAGTACACAATGCCGCCATGTTCGAAAAAGTCTTCATCTTCCCGCGCAACGAAAGCATTCACCAGATTATCGGGCAGTTCATTGCGCGCTACATACACCCGGTCATGATCTGTCAAGGTGCCTATCCACTGGCCGTTGCGATCATATGCGGCGCAATTTTCCAACGGCGCCAAAACCTCGTCCAGCTCATACTGGTCCGCCCTCCATGCATAAACGAGAAGAACGATAATGAAAGCGATAGGAATGAGGCTGAACCACAGCAACAGACGGCCCAGATTGCGAGGCAGCAATCCAAACAGATCATACCATCTTTTACGCCTGTTCTCCATTTCCGGTTTCAATCCTTAAAACGCTTATCGTGCGTCCGGAGGCAAAGACTCTCCATCCTGTTTCCAATCCGGGAATTCCTTTTGCAGGCGGGCCCGGTATTGGGAAGCCTCCGATTTGCGCCCGGCCTTGTCCAAAGCTTCCGCCGCCTTGAACAGAGCCTTGGGTTTCAGTTCGGCGTCATTGACAAACAGCTCGGCCGTAACACCGTAATGCTTGGCCGCTTCATCAAACTTTTTCTCCGCATAGGAAATATCCCCCAGAACAATTTTCAAGGAAGCCATCAGAGGACCTTCCACGCCCAGAGCCAGAGCATCTTCCGCCGTCTTCCTGGCATCCGCATACTTGCCCAGCCCCAGCAAAATGGAAGCCTTGTCCAGCATGCCGTCCGCACGGCGGTAAGGCTGGTCCTCATCCTTCAGGAAATTGTTGGAAGCCACCAAGGCGCGGTCATACTTTCTGAGCGCCAGGCGCACCTTCGCCAAATTACGCCAAATCACCTTCTTCACATTCTGAAGCTGGTCGTTCTGCGTAGCCCAGGTCATATACTTGTCCGCCGTTTCCAGATCCTTCATCCCATAGGCCTGAAGGCCCAGCCATGCGGGGATGACATCCGGCACACGAGCCACGGCGGAAGGATTTTCCTTTTGCAGGGTTTCCAGGGCTTCCTTCAGTTTATTCACGTCCTGGAGCTTGTGATAGGACAGAACGGAAAGCACATTAACCTGTTCTCCATATTTCTGGGGATCCAGAGTCTTGGCCTCCGCCATATGGATGATAGAAGACTTGAAATCTCCCTGGTCAAACGCCGCACGCCCCAGCAGGAAATGGGCTTCAGCCAAAGCGGCAGGAGACGCCTTCGGAAAATTCTGAATCAGGCCTTCATAATACTTCGCCATGTTCGCCATATCCTGGCGTCCCGCATAAATCTGAGCGGCTCTCTGCCATGCGGCGGCAGCTGATTCAGCTTTCGGCCAGCGGGCAATCACACGGTCAAAATCCATCAGCGCCTCAGCTTCCTTCTTGGTCTTGGCATACATGTCCCCACGCAACGTCAATGCCTCGCAAATGCGGGGATCTTTCGGAAAATCATTGATAAAATCAGTCAGCAGCTTGGCGGCCACACCTCTGTTCCCGGCCTGGGCAATCGCCCATGCGCTCTTATATAAAATATCCGCACGCATCTTCGGGGGCACTTTGTCAAAATCAATGCTGGCATAAAACCGGGCGGCATCCGCCGGATTGGAGCTGAACAGGTTCTCTGCAGCCATCAGGCGCACCATATCATGCAGCTCACTGGTAGGAAAAGCCTTGGCATAATGGTTCAGGAAGCTCTGGGCCCGCTGGGGGAGATCTTTCTGCTTAAGTTCATTATAACACAATAACCGGTAAAAGGAGGCTTGCATGGCCTCCTGCGTATAAGGAACGGACTTTTCCGCTTCCAGAAAGAAATCTGCCGCTTTCCGGTACTCCTTCAATTTATAGGCGGACTGCCCCAGCAGCATCAACAGACGCACCTGGCCGTCCTTTGTCGGCATCTTTATTCCCTTCTGCTGCTCATACTGGGAAAGTATCTCCCTGTACTTGCCCATATTGTACAGCCCCAGAAGAAGCCCCATTCGGGCCTCCGGCGCCATCTCCTTCAGGGACTCGTCCTTCAAAAGCCGTTCATAAAGGCCCTGGGCTTCCGCAGTCTTTTTCAGTTTGGTGGCCAGCATGGCGGCCTGAAGAGTGGCGATTCCCCTGTTCCTGTTATCCACACCGGGCGTTTCCAGCACCTTGCGATATTCGGAATAAGCTTCTCCCAAGCGTCCCGTATCCGCACACAGGGCGGCATATCCCATCCGGGACACCAGAACAAACTTGGCATCCGCTTCCGGATTGCCCATCACCGCACAAAACATGGTGGCGGCTGCCTCCGGATTACCGCTGGAAAGAAACAGGCGTCCCAGACGGTACTGGGCGTCCACCTTCAAATCATTCTGTTCCGCATTGCGAATCACGAGCTGGTAATACTGGATGGCCTTATCTATCTCCCCGGCAGAAGAAGCATCCGTCGCCAGACGGTAGGCGGAGGCGGCAACCAGGGCGGGGCTGCCCGTCTGAATCAATCTGAGGAACAGGCCATGTGCCTCATCTTTCCTGCCCAGCTCCTCCAAACACATGGCAGCACGATACTCCGCCAGAGGAGCCTGGGCGGACTGGGGGAAACGTTGGGTAAATTCCAGATATTTACGCAAGCTTAAATCAAGAAGGCGTCCATATTCCTGCCGGTTCTCCTTCGTAGCCGGAGCCTGGGCCTGCTTGTACAGCATGTCCGCCATATCCAGCGTATCCTGCTCCGGATTAGCGACCAGCGGACCATCCGCGATGGGAGCGGCATCCGGAATATTTTCCTGGGCGGCGGAAAACATCGCCAAAGTTATTAAACCTGCATTAATGGAAAAAAACGCTTTCATGAAGCCTGGGAATTGGAAACATTGATGGAAGATGGAGCCGGAGGACGCGTGGAAAAAGAAACGTTATTCAGCCCGGCCTTCAGACATGCGTCCATCACATGCACCACCACGCCGGATTCCGCCTTCTCATCCACGCGGATACGGACGAGCATGGTTTTGTCCAACCGGGCGACGGAAAAAAGTTTGTCTTCCAGCTGCGGCATTGTGTACTGCTGGCGGTTGATTACCACGGTACCATCTTTACGGATATTCACGATAATTTCATTGGACACGTTTTCACCGGGCTTGGGAGTCTCTGCTGAAGGAAGATTGATGGAAAGATCCGGTTCATCATCCTCAAATGTCTGGGTTACGATGAAAAACACCAGCAGCAGAAATACGATGTCCAGCATGGGGGCCAATTGAAACCCGATGGGACTGGGCATTTTATAATGAAATTTCATACATTCTTCCGGTGAGGTGGAGAAGTGGATGCGTTCCGGCTAGAGCCCACGCACATCGCGCAGGGAAGTGGGATCTACGGGGACTTTGGGAAGTTCCTCTTCATGAAAAGCCCCAGCTGCACCGGCTCGTGGCTTCTGAAGCTGGGTGGCAACTACGGAAACACTGTGCGTGACGGCTGCCTCCAGGTCTCCCACCCGTTTGTGTACACGGCTGCGGAAATATACATAGGCCAGGATGGCGGGAATGCCAAGCATCAGGCCGCCCGCCGTCGTAATCAAGGCTTCCGCCACGCCGCCCGCCATGTCGATGCGCTGCTTGCCCCCGGAAAAATCACCGTTGGCAATCTCAAAAAAGGTTTTCATCATCCCGACCACGGTTCCCAACAGACCCAGCATGGGGGCTACGGCGCCAATATCCGACAGCCAGGAAATCTGGCGGCTTAGGAACCCCGCCTGCCGTCCTCCTTCCGCAGAGGCTATCTCCCTTACCTCCTCAAACTGGGCGGAGGGATTGCGCAACATGAAGTTGGCTACAGTCAACATCACGCGAGCGTAGCAGGAATCTCCATTCTTGCAGAGGATGGAAAGTCCCGTGTAATCCCGTTTGCGAATGAAAGATTCCGCCTGTTCCACCAGTTTGGTAGGCAGGACGGCGGAAGCTCGGGTAGAAAAACAGCACATGACCAGCACCACTACTCCGGCGATGGATAACAAAAGCAGCGGCCACATGATGAAACCGCCTTTCATGAACAGTTCGGAAAGGGGATAATTTCTATCTCCCACTACAAAATCCATGGCGGCAGCCAGCGTGGTAAACGGTACAGGATTCATACAAAAGACATAGGGGATTATACAGAAGAAGTTTTCCTAGGCAAGCCAAGTAGCCGTAATACAGTACGTTTCCACAGTTCCATTTCTTGCCTCATATGGCATAATGCCTGCGTGGCAGACCGCGAGAAACCAACCCTGAAAGAACTCTGGAGGGAAACTCCGCACAAACCAGGCGTTTATATCATGAAAGACGCCCGGGGAAATACCATCTACGTGGGCAAAGCCAAGGATCTTCACCGCCGCCTGGGCAACTATTTTTCTCCCACGGGAACCACACTCTCCAATCATAAGACAAGAGCGCTCATTAACGCTATTGCGTCATTTGATTATTTTGAAACCAGAAATGACCAGGAGGCTTTTCTGCTGGAAAGCAAACTGATTAAACAATATCGTCCGCATTACAATATCCAGATGAAGGACGACAAGCGCTACCCCCTGCTGAAAATTCCGAAGGGGGAAAAACTGCCTCGTTTCCAGCTGGCGCGAGTGCGCAAAGATGACGGAGCGCGCTACTTCGGCCCCTTTGTCCACTCCCAGGCTCTTTACGCCACGCAGGAATGGCTCAACCGGCATTTCCGGCTGCGAACCTGCAAGACAAAAAATCCGGGAATCCATGACTTCAGGCACTGCCATGCGGATGTGATTCGCAACTGCTCCGCTCCGTGTATTGGCCGCATTTCCATCAATGATTACAACCGGAACTTTGACCAGGCGGTGCGTCTGCTGGAAGGAACGGGCAGAAAAAGCACTCTGGACGAACTTACCGGGGAAATGATGGAAGCCGCCGATGAACTGGACTTTGAACGTGCGGCATACCTGCGGGACATCCGGGACAATCTGGTCAAGGTACTGGAACCCGCCCGGCGGTTCCGAAAAGGAACTCCCGATCTTCCCGGCACCGTTCATCCGGAAGAAGACATGAAGGAACTGGGGGTGGCCCTGGGATTAGAATCTCCCCCAACCATCATGGAATGCTTTGACATTTCCAATGTCTCTTCCAACCATATCGTAGCCTCCATGGTGCGCTTTACCAACGGCAGGCCGGATAACAAAGCCTACCGTCGGTACCGTATACGTACTGTGGACGGACAAAATGACTTCGCCTCCATGTCGGAAGTCATCCGGAGGCGTTACTCCCGCATTCTGGCGGAGAGCGACGCCGTAGCCTCACGGCAGGCGGACATGACCCTGTACCAGTGGCTTAAGAAACTCAGCGCGGAAGGAAAAGCCCCCATCAAAGTTCCAGATCTGGTAGTCGTGGACGGAGGTAAAGGACAGCTTTCCTCCGCTCTGGCCGATTTGGAAGCCATCGGCCTGGGAGACATGCCCATCGTAGGCCTGGCCAAGCAGAGGGAAGAAATATTTTTTCCCCACCAGTCCCAGCCCCTTTGCCTGCCTCACAGCACGGGAGCCCTCAAACTCATGCAGCGCATCCGCGACGAAGCCCACCGCTTCGCCAACGGCTATAATGAACTGCTCTACCGCAAACGCATGCGGGAAAGCGCCTTGGACGACGCCCCAGGCATGAGCGCCTCAAAAAAAAGACTGTTGCTGGAAAAATTCAAATCCGTAACTGCCATTAAAAAGGCGGACCCGGCTTCTATCGCCGCCATCCGCGGCATTTCGGAAACTTGGGCCCGCACCCTGCTGAACTACCTTAACTCATCTTCCAACTCCTGACTTCTCATGCAATTCCTGATTCTGGCCGCCGGAAAGCCTTCTCTAGGCTACGCCAAGGAAGGCGTGGAACTCTATCTCAACCGCCTCAGGCCCTTCGGCAAAACGGAACTCAAGCTTGTCAGGGACGGAAGCTCCCAAGACGTTTCTAAACGTCTGCTGGCCGCCAGCGAGGGTTGCCTACGCATCGCCATGGACGAACGCGGAGAACTTTGGACCACAAGAAAGCTAGTCGACCTGGCAAAGGACTGGCAAATGCATTCCGTACGCCGCATCGCGTTTCTCATTGGAGCCTCAGACGGTCATACGGAAGAATTGCGGTCCCGGTGCAATCATATCCTGTCCTTGAGCAAATTCACCCTTCAACATGAACTGGCGCTTGTTGTCCTGCTAGAACAGCTTTACCGCTGCCATACTATCCTGGCAGGAACACCATACCATCGGTAACCCTCGTCAACCAACCATTCCTGCACTGGGAAACCTCCCCCCCTTCACAGCAAATGCAGGAAAATCATTGAAAGCTGCCGTAAGCAACCCAACCAGAAAAAGCTTTTTAAAAACGCGTGAAGCAGTAAAAAGCAAAGTTCTTCCTGCAACAAAAAAGGAGCACTCCACAGGGAGTACTCCTTTTCCGAGAAAGAAATGGTAAAGCCAGTTCCTTCGCAACCAGCCAAGCTTAACGCTTGGAGAACTGATAACGCTTGCGGGCTCCAGGACGGCCGGGCTTTTTACGTTCCTTCATACGGGAATCACGGGTCAGAAGACCGAATTCACGAAGCTGGGAACGGGAAGCTTCATCAACCTGAACGAGAGCACGGGCGATCGCCATGCGAATGGCTCCCACCTGTCCGTGAATACCGCCGCCCTTGGTAACGACGTTCACATCAAACTTGTTCATGGTATTGGTAACCTGAAAGGGCTGAAGAACAGCATTCTGCAACTGAACGGTAGGAAGATATTCCTCAAAACCGCGGCGGTTGATCGTGATGCGGCCGGAACCTTCAGTAAGCCAAGCGTGTGCAATGGCGGTCTTACGACGGCCGGTGGCGTTGTATGGGGTTGTCTGACTCATGTCTGAAAAATCAATTAGAGAGTAATGGCAGTGGGCTGCTGGGCTTCATGCGGATGGCTGGCGCCGGCATAAACCTTCAGCTTGGTCATTTGCTGACGGCCCAGGCGGGTGTGAGGAACCATGCCTTTAACAGCCAGTTCCAGAAGAAGTTCAGGGCGGCGAGCACGAATCTTACGGGGGGTGTCCACCTGCTTACCGCCAACGTAACCGGAGAAACGGGTATAAATTTTGGCATTTTCCTTGTTGCCGGTCAACACCACCTTATCCGCGTTCACGATAATGACAAAATCGCCACAATCAACGTGGGGGGTGAAAATTGTCTTGTTCTTGCCACGCAAAATGTTAGCCGCTTCAACGGCAACACGGCCGAGCACCTTGTCGGCAGCGTCTATAACATACCATTTGCGCTCTACTTCTTGCGGTTTGGCTGAGAAGGTCTTCATGGTTCAATTCTTCGTTCTCGTTTTTCGGCATCCTGCCGTTATCTTCCAATTCGGGGGCGCATTCCTAATGATTATTCACGTAAATGTCAAATACTTTTTCTCTTTTACAGCCTTTTTCCCGTCCCTCTCCATAGAATTGTGTTTTATTTGCACAACTTCCGCATTCAGGACTTGCCCTTGCAAAAATATGGTCTATCATTCGTCTGCGCGGGATTTGTACACACGCGTTCATTTTAACTTTACAAGGAGAGTCCTATCAGCCCAAATCCAAGATCCAGCAGCCGCCCCAGCGGCGGACAAAATTCCCGCCCCGGTTCCAGACCGACCGGCACCAGTAACCGTCCCGGACAATCCAGGCCTTCCGGCAATGGCTCAGGAGCGGCACGGTCGGCCGGACAGTCTGCAGGACCGGGAAATTCCAGAACAGGGGGAGGAAGCCGCCCCGGAGGTAACGCCAACAGGCAACGCCCGCAAGGAGGCGGAGGACGCCACACCAAGGGCAGAAAGAATTTCAATAAATCAGAGCCCAAGGAAGAAAACTCCGAAAGTGAAATTGAAGTGGAAGGCACCATCTGCGCCGTACTGGCAGGAACCATGTTCAAGGTGCGCCTTCCCAACGGGCACGAAGTGCTGGCCCATATTTCCGGCAAAATGCGCAAACGCTTTATTAAAATCGTGGTAGGGGACAAAGTGCGTATGGAAATGTCTCCTTATGACATGACCAAAGCGCGCATCACGTTCCGCATCGGTTAGCTGCTCCCTGGTCCGCTTCTTTTTAAAAACCTTCTCCGGCTTGCAGGAGAAGGTTTTTTAGCTTACAGTAAAGGCTGCCTCTATCAGTATGCCATGAAAGTTTGCTCCACGGAAAATATGCAGATCGCGGAACGCGAGCTCATCGTTAGCGGAACACCAGCCAGAACCCTGATGAAACTGGCCTCTTCCGGTATTGCGGAATCTCTCATGCAGTTCTTCCCCGACCCGGGATTGTGCGTAGCCTATGTGGGCAAAGGGAATAACGGGGGAGATGCTCTCACCGTCCTTAACATACTGAAACAACATGGCTGGGAAATAGGCTTCCGAACCGCTTACCCGCGCAACGAATGGAGCGAACTTTCCGTGCGGCAGTTGGCGGAAATATCTCCTCCCCCTCAGGAATACCAGGCCCCTCCCCTTCCCCGTACGGGAAAACCTATGATCCTGCTGGACGGCCTGCTGGGAATAGGGGCAAAGGGAATGCTCCGCAGGGAAATCTCCGCTCTCTGCGCGGAAATGAACTATATAAGAAACCGTTGCGGGGCTGTACGTACCGTGGCTATTGATATCCCCACCGGAGTGGATCCAGATACGGGAATGCCTCAGCAAAATGCAGTGGAAGCAGATTTCACCATGTGCATAGGAGCCGTTAAGCAGGGCCTGCTGGACGATGACGCCACCCTGTTTGCCGGACGCTTAGTCTGCATTGACCTTCCCGGTCTTCACGTACAGGCGCTCCCCGCCACGGAACTTATTACCTCCTCACGGCTTACCAAATTCCTCTCTGCAAGACCCTATACGGATTATAAGAACAAACGCGGGCACATTGGCGTCATAGCTGGCTCTGAAGGAATGCTGGGTGCGGCCCGGCTCTGCTGTGAAGCAGCTCTCCGGGCAGGAGCCGGTCTGGTTACACTGCACGTTCACAAAAACGTCTATCCCTTAATCGCTCCATCCATGCCTCCGGAAATCATGGTCAGACCCGTGGACAGTTACGCAGATATCTCCATTCGCACATTCAGTGCTTTCCTCATTGGCCCAGGTATCGGTTCCGTATCGGAGGAAGATGCGGAAGCCGTCCGCCTCATTCTGGAAACAGGTACCCCCACTGTTCTGGATGCGGACGGGCTGAATCTGGCCGCGGCCATGCAGTGGAACTTGGGAGAACACGTTCTGGCTACTCCCCACCATGGAGAAATTCGCAGACTTCTGCCAGATGCAGACAACTATGCCATCCGGGCAGACATTGCCGACTGCTTTCTGGCAGAACATGAAGCCGCCCTGGTTTACAAGGGAGCACGCACCATCGTCACCCAACGGGGAAAACCTCTTTTTTATAACATCACTGGGGATCCCGGCATGGCAACTGCCGGTCAGGGAGACGTGCTGGCAGGTATTTGCGGAGGCTTTATAAGCCAGGGGGAATCCCTGCTGGTTTCCGCCGTTCTGGGCGTCTACCTGTGTGGCCGAGCTTCCGAAATGGCAATCTCCGCCGGAGAAGCCACCCAGCAAACATTGACGGCAGGGGATACGCTGCGACATCTGCCTTCCGCCATTCTTTCTACCGCACGCCTCTGTTATTGAAATGACCTACCGCAAACTTCAGGAACTGCCCTCTCAGTCTCTGCCCAGGGAAAAATTGCTCCGCCAAGGAAGGCACAGCCTCAGCAACGCGGAACTGCTTGCTATCTTTCTCCGAATGGGGATCAAGGGGAAAAATGTGTTGGACATGTCCTCGGATCTGATTCAGTCTGCTGGCTCTCTAGATGCCCTAGCTCATATGGAAGCTGCTGAAATAGCGAACATTTGCAAGGGAATAGGCATGGCGAAAGCCGCTACGCTGAGCGCTGCCTTTGAACTGGGAGCGAGGGCTCTCCGAGAAACTCTGTCACGTCAACCCATTCAAACACCGGAAGATGTCTATGATTATCTGACTACAGCCATGCGCTGGAAGGAAAAGGAGACGGTGCTCGTTCTGCTGCTGGATACCAAGTGCCGCCTCATCAAACCCGTGGAAATATCCAGCGGGACCTTGAACGAATCCATTGCTCATCCACGTGACATATTACGCCCCACTGTCATTCATAACGCCTATGGCTTCATCCTTGCCCACAATCATCCCAGTGGAAATCCAGCCCCCAGCCGTACGGACGACCTCCTGACCGAACGCGTGCGGGAATGCTCCAAATTATTAGGCGTTCGTTTTCTGGATCATGTAATCATTGGTAAACCGACCGAAACAACCAATAAAAATTATTATAGTTACAACCATCCTGGCGGAGACCGCCTTAAAGACCCCGGTCAAGAACGCACCCTCTATCACTGAACAGCCGCCTATCTGAATTCCCGCCTCTTCTCTTCCTATCGAAAATAAGAGCCTCGTCTGCCGACGAGGCTCTTACTGAAAAACTGGCGGAGAGAGTGGGTGTTAAGTATTTTTTTGTGAGTAATTTACTTTAATCTGTAACACTTCTGTAACGCCTGTATGACAGAGACAAGAGGCCGAATTGGAGATTCTGCAACTGAATTGACACTCGGCAACTTGCAAATGTGCGGTTTCTGTCCCCTGATGGAAGCATGCCAAGTAATTACACTTTACCCATCTCCGATCTTTATCAGGAGACTTACGATAACCAGTGGCAGGAGCAGGTTCAGCAGGCAACGTCCCGCCTGGAACGTTTCTGCGTGATCAAGTCCGGCTTGACGGGCAAGCTTCAGGAGTTCAGCTTTGTCGGCTCCACGGAGTTGAATGAGAAGCAGGGCCGGATGCAGGATATTGTTTTGGACGAGCTTGATTATTTCAAGCGCCGGATGCTTCCGGTGAGTTTTTCGAAGCATTTGGGCTATGATGAGGATGACGATATTTTCCTGCACGGCCTGGATGCTCCCGTGACGCAGACGATTAACGCGCTGAAGTACGCGGCCGCCCGCAAGATGGACGATGTTTTGTTCGGACTGAAGAAGCAGGGAGGTTCGTATGTGCCGTCCAAGGGCGGTATTTTCGGCACGGCGTTTGCCGGGAATGACGGCATGGAACAGCTGGAACTGCTGGAGGATAATGTGGTGGCGGCCGATTATACCGGCGGCACGGCCAAGGATTGCCCGCTGACGATTGAGAAGCTGAACCGGGGCATTACGCTGCTGCAGGAGAACGGCATACTGGATGATGCTTCCAATGCCTACGGCGACCAGGTGTGCTGCGCGATTACTCCCCGCATGCGCGAGGCTCTGATCAATGACGAGCGTCTGCAGAAGGCGGATTTCGGTTTTTCCTCCCTGCGCAAGACGAACGGCACCCTGGATCCCATCATGGGCATTCAGTTTATCATTGCTCCCAATTTGCCGCTTGACGAGGACGGGAATATCATCTGCCCGATGTGGATGAAGAATTCCCTGTATTTCGGCTCCTGGAAGCAGAATAAGGTGACGGTGGAGAAGCGCACCGATAAGGAGGACACGATCCAGATCGGCCTGAAGACGATTATGGGATCCACCCGTATGCGCGAAGAGGCGTTTGTGCAGATTAAGTGCAAGCAGCTTTCTTAATTAGGATAACAATACATTTTATTTTATTGATTATGGCAACGTATCAAACAGTTATTGCAGAAAAACAGCTTGCCCTTGCGGATCGGACCGGCCTGCCGACGGTGCCGCAGCTTGCGGCCATCCATACCGGCGCCGGGGTCCATGTGGCTACGGCGGAGTTCACGATGCCCGCTTCCCTGGCGGCCGATGACCTGATCGCCATTTGCAATGTTCCCTGCGGAGCCCGCGTGCTGCCCCAGCTTTCCCATGTCATTTCCGAAGGCGTGGGGACGCTGCAGCTGACCGTGGGAACGCAGGAGACGGCGGATGCTTTTTCCGCCTCCCTGACCGTAACCGCCGCCGGGACTTATCAGTTGGCGAAGGGTTCCCAGGCGGTTTCCACGGGACCGGTGGATGCCGCGACGATGGTTTATGCGAAGGTGGGTGGAACTCCGGCAGTGACCGCCGGCAAGAAGCTTGTTTTTGCTATTGCTTACGGCATCCAGTAGTTTTTTCCGTTGGTTTGTCCATAGGGCCGTCTCTGCATGGGGCGGCCCTTTTTTGCCGTTTCGGGCAAGAAACGTTGATTCTCGCCAACTTGCCCCAGCAGAACGCCATGACCTATATTGGAAGGAAATGAAGAGGATTTCCTTTAATGGGGGCGAGCTTTCGCCAGGGATTGCCGCGCGGCCGGATCTGGATGTTTATCATCGCGGGGCGTCCGTTCTGGAGAATGTGGATGTTTCCCAGACAGGGGGAGTTTCACGCCGGCACGGGATGAAGAGGGTGTTCGCCGCTTTGGAGGGTTCCATTCTTCTTCCCTATGTTTATTCCACCAATGACCGTTTTCTTGTGGAGGTGGCTCCTTCCCTGCTGCGCGTGTTGTCCGTTGAGGGGGATGTAGTTGCCTCCCTGCCTTCCGTGTGGACGGCGGCGGATGTTTCCGCCCTGCGCCACAAGCAGGTGAACAGCATGCTGTTTCTGGCCTGCCCCACGCATGAGCTGATGGTGCTGAGACGGGATGACGAGGGCGCGTTTTCCCTGGCTCCCTATGAGTTTAAGGCCCGCCCCTGGCGGTATGAGGAGTTCCGGGATTTTCCGGTGCGCCTGACGTTGGATGAGGGGTGTTACAGGGTGTCTTTCGGGGATCATGCGTCCGATCCGGACGCGACGGTTAACGAGGGGGATGTGATGCGCGTCCAGGTGACGGTGCCCCAGCAGACCGGGTTCAGCACGGGGGCCGTGGTTCGCCAGGGTTGGGTGATTGCCAAGTCGTTTACGGCGGCTTCTTCCTATGCCGCGGGCAAGAAGTTGTGTATCAATGAGGGGAGTTACTGGTCCTGGTGGACGTGCGACAGGGATTTTAACGGGGCGGAGGATTTCGTGGACGGCCTGACGTCTCCGGCGGATTATCCGGAGCATTTTCATAAGGGCGTGATTTGCCATTCCAATACGATTACCTGCAAGGGGACCTGGAAGTTTTGGTGCAATAAGGAGTGGTACGGCACGTATGCCGTGGAGCGGCGTTTTCCGAATGAGGATTGGCAGCTGCTCGGTTCCTCCACTTCCATGGTTGACGCGGCATCCAATTTGCAGATTACCGGGGACGAAAGCGAAGAGGAGTGTTATTTGCGCCTGATGTTGTATGAGTCCCGGCTTTCCAGCGGTTCCGATCCCAGCCAGGGGTTTCCCCCGGACAGCTGCGGGAATAAGCTGGTGGTGGATGCTTATAAGAAGGATGTGGTGCTGCGGCTGCGTTCCGGCGCCCGTCCGGCTTCCGTACAGCGGTTTTCTGTTCCCGCCACGCCGGCGTTGCGGCATTTCCTGACCTGTACGGCGTCTTCCATCCAGGCAAGCCGCGTGTGGGTGGATGAGGAGGAGGTTCCGGGGGCGTCTGCCGTGCTGACGCTGGGCAGTAACGGCATTGACGTAACGCCCAGGGGGATGCCCGCTGATGCGCTGGAGGATGGACAGACGGTCCGGTTTGCCTGGACGGAGCCGCGCAAGTCCGGGGCCGTGACGCTGGACGCCCGCGGCATGAGAACGGATTTTTGGCCCGCCGGGGCGAGGTTTGACGTGAATGTGACGGGGAATGCTTTGTCCGGGATGGGTGAGGGCGCGGTGGTTCGGTTGACGGCCTGGTCTGCCGGAGATGCGCAGTTTACGACGGTTTGGAAGAGCAGTACGGAGGTTTACGCCGCTCCGTCCAGCGGGTTTTATACGATTAAGGTTGTCCATGACAAGGGCAGTACGCTGGAGGCTGCCGAGTGCCAGGCGGAGTTTTCCGGGGTGGCTTCCGGGGTGGTGAAGCCGGAAGTCCTGGAGGAGATGTCCGCGGCGGGTTTGTCCACTAGCGACGTGCTGAAGTTGACGCTGCCTTTGGAGAGTGACGCGTATTATTATTGCGTATATGCCGGATTGCCTGCGGTGGAGGCCCTGGTGATTGACGGGAGCCGGTTTTCCGGAGAGTGCGCGTTGTTCAGGGAGGGACGGACGCTGACGGTGAAGCCCAAGGGGCTGACGACGGATGATGTGGGCGCCGGGAGTGTGGTTCGCCTGGAGTGGACGCAGGCGGCGGAGTCCGTCAATAAGAGCGGGAACGGGAATGAGGCCAGCATTTTCATGAGCCGTTTTTTAACGGCGGGTACGGTGGTGACGCTGCAGGGATGGAGGTCTGTCCAGTCAGGGATGGAGATTGTATTGCCTTCCACGATTAAGGGCATGTCTGGCGGCAGGTATGCGGAGGTGTTCAGCGCGATGGAAGAGGCGTCTTACATCGTGCCGGAGGATGGTTTGTTTTTGATTAGCGTGCAGGCATGGACGGAGAGTAATGTGAAGTTGCGTTCCCGGGTGCGGATGGAGGTGCCGGCCTGTACGGCGTGGATGGAGGCGGAGGTGGCCGAGGTGACGGCTTCTGCGGAGTATTCCCTTTGGGATAATGTGTCCGCGGTTCCGGAGGGTGTACCCCCGTCCGGGGAGTCGTTGATGTGGAGTTTCGCGGCGTTCCGGGGGGTGTACGGGTTTCCTTCCCTGGTGGATGTGTTTCAGCAGCGACTGGTGCTGGCCGCTACGCAGGCCCAGCCGCAGACGGTGTGGTTGAGCAAGGCGGATGACCTCAACAGTTTCGAGGTGGGGAAGCAGGATGATTCCGCGCTGGCTTTGACGTTGAGCACCACAACGCAGAACAGGATTTGCTGGCTGATGGCGCAGAGTTCCCGGCTGCTGTTGGGGACGGCGGACGCGGAGTGGGCGGTGTCCGGCGGCCAGGGGGTGATGACTTACGCCAATGCGCGGGCGGATAGCCACGGGTTTGTGGGTTCTTCCGATGTGCCGGCCCTGATGGCGACCGATAAGGTGCTGTATGTGGAGAGGGGCGGCGGACGGGTGTATCAGTACGGGTATGATTACGAGAGCGACGGGTTTGTGTCCCGCGATTTGACGGTGTTTGCCGATCATGTGCTGGCCGGCGGCGGAGGGGTTACTTCCGGGGATTTTATGAGGAAGCCTCATCCGCGGGCGGTGATGACCCTGGCGGACGGCACGATGGCGTTGATGACTTATAACAGCATGCACCAGGTTCACGCCTGGCACCGTCACAGGACGGAGGGGCGGATGTCCAATGCCGTGGTGCTGCCCAATGGATCCGGGGATGATTTGCTGTTTGTGTCCGTAGAGCGTGAGGATGGGCGGTTTGTGGAGGTGTTTGATCCGGACGGCCCGTTTGTGGATGCCGGCGCATGGGATTTTACTTCCACGGTGGTGACGAATGCGCTGGATGTGACGGAGTCCCTGGGCAGGGATAGACAGGCGGCGGCTGTGCGCGTGTTTTTTGCTTCCGATACGGCCCCGGCCGGTATTGAGGTGTCCAATGACGGGAGCGCCTGGGACCGGTTGAGCAAGACCAGGACGATGGAACGGGGATGGCATGAGGTGCTTCCGTCCGCCATGTGGAAGCGGGACGTGCGGTTTGGCATCCGGGTTTCCGGTGACCGCCCCCTTGAGTTTTTAGCTGTTGATACGCAATGATGGAGCCTGCGAAGACGAGACCGGATTGGAAGGAGCTGCTGGCCGACAGGTGGTGGCGCCTTAATCATTTGTATTGGATTGAGGATAAGGAGGGGCGGATGGTGCGCTTCCGCCCGAATTGGGCCCAGGAGGAGCTTTTCCACGGGCTTTGGTTCCGCAATACGATTTTGAAGGTTCGCCAGCTGGGGATTTCTACGTTTTGCGCGGTTTATATGCTGGATCTTTGCCTGTTTGGAAAAAACCAGCATTGCGGGATTATTGATAAGACGCTGGAGGACGGGGAGGCCAAGCTTCGCAAGATTGCTTTTGCTTACGAGCATTTGGATTATTTGCCGGAGAGTCCGACGATGGAGGACCGGGCGCTGGCTGCTTTGGGGAAGATGGTTAAGGAGGGGTGCGCTGTGGTGGAGAAGAGGGCCACCCGCATGGCCTGGTCCACGAACGGGTCTGTCGATGTGGGGGTTAATTTGCGCGGGTCCACTCTCCAGTTTCTTCATATTTCCGAGTTTTCCTACACGGCTTTGCACGATCCGGCGCGGGCCAGGAAGATCCGCACGGGCGCGTTGAATACCGTTGGCAAGAGTTGCGTGGTGGTGATGGAGTCCACCCACGAGGGGGGGAAGGCCGGTCTGGCTTACCAGTTGATGGAGCAGGCCATGGAGATGGTGGGCAAGCCTCTTTCCAGCCTGGATTTCAGGTTTTTCTTTTTTTCATGGATCCAGCATCGGGAGTATTGCCTGGAGGGGGTGGAACCGAGGCTGGATGATTTTTTGCGGGAGTATTTTTCCGATTTGAAGAAGCGTTACGGGATTGAGTTGTCCGAAGGGCAGAAGGCCTGGTACGCTACCCAGTACAGGATTAACGGAGCGGAGGTGAAGCAGGAGTTTCCCACCGTGCCGGAGGAGGCTTTGCAAACGTCCGTGGAGGGGGCTATTTACGGGAGGTGGATTTCTGCCCTGCGGGCCGAAGGCAGGATCGCCGCCGAGTTTGAGGCGGATGACGTGGCTCCGATTTATGCTTCCTGGGATTTGGGGTTAAGCGATTTTATGGCGATTTGGCTTTGGCAGGTGGTGGGTGGCAGGTATTACGCGCTGGATTATATTGCCGGGAATAATCAGGCGGTTGATTATTACGTGGGGCAGATTCGGATGAGGGAGAGGGAGTTCGGGCCTGTCGCCCTGCACCTGCTGCCGCACGATGCGGCCAGAAGGGATTTTTCCAAGACTTCTTTTGAGTCCGTGTTGCAGCGGGCCGGGTTCCGCACGGCGATCGTGCCGCGCACGTCCGATGTTTGGACCGGGATTAACGCGCTGCGGAATATGCTGCGTTTTTGCGTGTTTCATGAGCGGTGCAACAGGCGCCCGGAGATTGACGGGCAGAAGTATGTTTCCGGGGTGGGTTCCCTGGAGTATTACCGCAGTTTGCCGCCGGGGGCCAACGGGTGCGTGCGGGAGATGCCGCTTCATGACGCCTGCTCCCACGGCGCGGATGCGGCCCGGACGTTTGCCGAGGCGGTGAGCCGAGGCCTGGTTTCAGGCCATGCCGGGGTGCCGGAGAAAGTGAAGAGGCCGCACAGACGCCCCGACGCTCTGGAAGGAATGCTTTATTGAATTCCCATCTGATCTTTCAGCTTTTTAAAATTTTCTCTAAGCTCAACTTGGTCAAAAGAAACAAAGCAGTCAAAAGGAATAATATGACGTTTCCCATCTTTACGGGTGATGATTTTGCAGTTATCTGGGCGCATATCCGCAATATAAAAGACGGCTACTTTATAGATATTCCCTTTATAGCCTTGATAGTGGCTTTCATCTTTTATTTTTTTACACGAGAATTGCCGACAAAAAAGCTCATCCATTTCTTCAATGGAGGAAGGAACGTCTCCGTCTATAATCCGCTGACGGATAAGTATAGAGCGATTATTTCCTTCTGCGACTACTCCTAAAATTTCTATACCCGTGTTAAAGAAGCTGTTGTGGAGGATGAGACGTATTAGGTATTCTCTGACAGTCGCCAATGTCACGGCTTTAGTTTCTGAATCAAAGGTATATCCAGAGCAGTTCCATTTAGTCTTCTTATAGTAGTATGGAGGAATCAGGAGGACATCATGCTCATGCCCTGTCTTATCCCATTGTGGAGCATCGTCTTTAATGGACGAAATACTGGAGGCATGCTCTAGTGAGAGCAGTAGTTGCCTAATGTCTCCAAGGTAAAGGACTCCGTTACTTTGTGCCCATTGACATAGTGCATTCCATTCATTATTGCATCTCTCACTTTCATCGTCTTTAGAAATTCCTCCAAGTAATATCTGTACGGTTTGGAGGATTGTGATTGGATCAAATCTTTTGAGATTTGAGCATTTTCTATCAGACATTTCAGATCAAGAGAGTTATCGGGCAAACAAGATTTTGCAATGCGTGACGAGCGCGCAGTACGGCGTCCAGGCTCCATTTGCTCACAGGCAATGATCGCTTGGAGAACGTCGTGGATGTCCATATCGTTGTTCACTGACGGGAAGGGGTAGTTACTAGTTAGTTCCGCAGGGTTAGACAGAGAAGAGGGCTTTTTGTTCCCCTTTTTCTATCTTTCCGAGGCAACACGGTATCTGTGGATTTATCAATTTGCAAGATATTTTCTTTTCATGAAGAGGTGAGTTGATGGATGTCCGCTTGGATTGTTCGAGTTGTTTTTAGTTGATTCCGCCGGACAAGTCTCCCCATTTGATACGTTATGAATTTGAGTGTGAAGGTGGGATAGAAACATTGATTCTCGCCAACTTGAAGGAAGTCCGCCCTCATGCGATTGTTGAGGAATGGACAAGCTGACGTTTTTTTCACAGTGCCTTTCCCTGCTGGGGGATCAGGAGTTTGTGATGGATTCCCCGGCGGCCAGGGCTTGCGAGTTGTGGTTTCCTTCCGTGATGCTGGAGGCCGTTTCCTATGGCCCGTGGTCGTTTGCTACGAAAGAAGCCGTGCTGGAGTGCCCGGAGGGGAACGGCCGGTTTCCTCTTCCGGAGGATTGCTTGAAGTTGTTGAAGGTGGAGGCCGGGTGCTGGCGCATGGCCGGCCGCGAGGTGGTTTGCGAGGAAGCCCCTTCCCTCCTGCAGGTGCGGTTTTTGTCCAATGATGTGGCTTTGGCGGAGATGCTGCCGGATCATGAGCCTTTGTTTGTGGAGGCCGTGAAGTGTTTGCTGGCTTCCAAGGTAGCAGCCACGGTGACGGGCAAGCCGCAGAATGTGAGCGTGTTTTTGGAGTTGTACAGACGTTATGCTTCCGACGCCCTTTATCACGATGTGAGCCAGCGCGGAAGCAATGACCAGCATCCGTTGAAGGATATTTTAGATCGTTCCATTTTGTAGGGTTCCGGCACCGGGGAATTCCAAGCAGGGGCGACTTTTGCCGGTAGTTGGTTTCCGAAAAGGAAACGGAATCAGGATAACGCCGAGAGCCGCCTCCAGAATGAGGATCACCCTGTATCAGCGTTTGAACGGGAATATCATCGTACACCCCGCCACACAAGCCATGCAGAGTTATTTGAAGTCCGAATACATGTCCGAATCCGATGATGGCGTACTGCCGACGGATTACGGGCTTCTTCCCGCAGAAACAGCAGAGCCTGTTTCTTCCGTTTACACCAATGAAGCGGGCACGACAGATGCCCTGCTGCCTCCCCTTTAATTTTTATTTCCTTACCTGAATGATGAATACCTCCTTTTTTTCTTCTGCCCTTAGCGTGAGTTCCGAAGTCCCGTTGGATATGCAAAATACGGATGATTTGCGCAGCCGTGACGAACTGGTTGAAAAGATTGATCCTTCTTTCAACCCGGATATGAGCCAATGGGATGCTTCTTCCGATTTGTTCGACCATGGCGCAGAAGAGCTACCCGATTTTTCCAATCCGGAGGAGAGTTTGAGGCGATTTGCCTCTTATGCGTTCAACGCCGGGATCGCAGAACGCGAGAAGGCCAGGGAAAAGAAGTTGCACACCATGAGAGACATCGTGTTGTATTACGATGGAGACAAAGGGGCCAAGGAACGGCTGCGCCAGATATGGGGGGATGTAGATATGGAACGGCTGGATATGCTTGATCAGGAAGAGAAGTTGCCGGAACTTTCCCTACGTCTTCTTGAAACCTACGGAGACGGAGACTACAGGAGAGGGGGGGATGATTATTTGTCCGATAATGATTTGTGGCGAGATAAAGAGGCTGTGAACGTTTCCGGTATATGGAACCATTTCAAAAAGAATGTTGATTCCATGGTTCTGGCAGAAAAGAGGATGAGGGAGCTCCGGGAACGGGAACATGTCAATCTGTCAGAGGCAGCCAAAAGATACGTATTGGGGGGCGAGAATGCTCTTAAAGCAGAAGAGAGGCTGGGATTGTTCAACGCCGGAGTGGATTTTGCTTCTCTCAACCGTGCCCGCCGGGCGGCTTCTTATATAGACCGTTATGTTCAGGGCGGAAATTTGTTTAACGATCAGATGGCGGACGAGCTGGTGGAGATTCTGGGAAGGGATGAGGATGCCCGCACCATGTTTGGGCGTATTCTATTTGAGATGTCCAAGGATACCGCCGGGAAAAGGATGGGCGTGACAGAGGCTCCCCGAATCGCGGAGGGGGCTGGCGCGCTGGCTAAAACGGGGGAATATATGGCAAGGGCCGCGGCCGCGATTCCTGCTGCCCCGTCAGGGGCGTGGGATCATTTTACCCGAAGTCTTGAGACCTACAGGCAGAATTTGAAGAACACGGGCAGAGAAGAAATGAATCCTTTTGAATCTGACCGGCTTCGGGAACATTTCAGGAAACAGGGGTTGAGCAGCAAGGAAATAGCGAGGCGTGTTGTAGATATTCAGTTTGAGAGAGAGAAGAGGAAAGAGGCCCGCATTGAGATAGAGTCCCTGATGGCCGCCGCGCTGGAAGGCGGCGAAAGGGAGTTGTTAGAGAATTCTTCTTTTCTGAACAGGACTTCTTATAAGCTGGGGGGGCTGGTCGGGGACTGGGTTCCCATGGCGGTGCCTTATGCCGGGTGGCATCTCATGTTCGGAAGCGCCGCACAGAGAGCCCGCATGGAGGGGAGCAATATGGGGCTGGAGGGAGATGAACGCGAGTGGCGCTCCCTGTTCCGTGGAGCTTCTGCGGCAAGTGTCGAAAAGATAGCCTTCGGAGGTCTTGGCAAGATGGTTCCGGGGTTTCGTCAAATCCAGCAATGGGCCGGACGCGGGAATGCCGCTTCATGGAGGGCAAGGTTTGCATCTTCTCCCAAAGCGCAGGTGGCGGGGCATGCGGTGATGGGTATGACGGAAGAGGCGTTTCTTGAACCTACCGCCGAATACATCATGAATTTCGCGACAGACCTTTTTTTGAATGACGAGCGAGGGAAGGCCACTTTTTCAGGATATCTTCAGGATATGCAAGCCATGCTGGAGCCTGACCAGTTCGCGGCTCTTGCCCTGTTTTCCATCGGCATGTCCTCCCTGAATTACGGACAGTTGAGCAGGGATAGCGCACGGTTCCGGGATATGCTGGCGGCTTATAAGGCTTCCGGGGGAACGGAAGCCGGATTGTTGGATGCCATGAATCAGCCTGACAGGAAAGGTGTGCTGGAAAGAGCTCTTTCCAATTTGCATGATTCCTGGATGGAGGATCCGCAGGCTTCCATGGAGCGGGCGAGCGCGGCTGCCGGAGAACGCCTTTCCGGGGAACGCATTGAGTCTTTGCGGGAGCTGGACGCGTGGCGGGCCGCCGAGGATGCCGGCATGGTTCCCAGGGTGGAGCCGGCGGAACAGGAGGGGATGTTCCGGGTGTATGCTCCGGCGCGCGGCACGGAAGCGCCGCGGGAGGATGCTTCCGTTTCCGGAGAGGGGCAGGAAGAGGGAACCCCCTCCTGCACGCTGATGGACGGCGAGCAGATGACGGCTTATTTGCAGGCGTTTGTGGATGCCGATATGGAACATGCCATTGTCGGGGCACAACATTTGCTGGCCGGGGATGTGACCGTGGGCCAGGCCCTGGCCCAGGGGCGTTTTGACGCGGCGGAGGTGATTACGCGTACGGTGAAGGATGAGAAGACCGGAGCCGAACGGGTGGTGATTGCCCCGGAGACGCTGGGGCAGATGAAGGCCCGCGCGGATATGGCAATGGCCGCTATCCGCGCCCTGGAGGCGGAGGGGGTGAGTTATGAGGAGGCCGCCGCCCGCATGGATGCTGCGTTGAGCGAACATATTCCGCTGGGGACCCTTGTGCAGACATGGGAGGAAGCCCAGGAACGCATCAGGACGGAACAGGCCCGGAATCCGGAGTTTAAGGCTCCTGCCATGGATGCCCCGTTTTCCAACGCTTATGTGACGAAGGTGCGCCGGGGAGATACGTTCCGCCGGGTGTTGAGGTATGCCCGCGGGAGCGCGACGGTGGAGGATTTGATGGAGGAGACGATGGAACAGGCGGTTATTTCCTGGCAGGCGGAGCAGGGTTTGTCCTGGGACGAGTTCGGCGTGATGCTTCAGGAGGCGCAGAGGGTGATGATTGAGTTGTTTCCGGAGGCGCGGGGGGAGGAGATGCAGTTTATTCACCTGGACGCCGGGAAGCCGGTGACGGCTCATGACGCGATTGAGGCGTTTTCCAAAATCGGGCGCTCCCGCTGGCTGGCGGACGCGGTGCGGAGTACGTCCCTGCCCTCCTGGCTGCGGAGGCTGCTGAATCACCTGGTGAGGTTCCTGGGGTATTTTAAGGCGCGCGTGGAGCTGGGCGAGATGGTGCGCCAGGCGGAGGAACAGGGCGTGTTTTCCCTGCCGGTGCGGCAGGCCCTGGCGGTGATGCTGGATGCGGGGAATGCCCTGTACCGGGACCAGCAGGGGGATTTGATGGAGTTGTCCATGGAGCGGGCCAGAGCGCAGGCGGGGCTGGACGCAATGTTTGGCGCGGGCGTGGCGACGGAGGCCCGGACGCTGGAGGATGAGCTGGCGGAGAGCAAGGCGCAGGATGAGGCGCGCCGGCAGGAGGCCGAGGATGAGGCGCGGGCGCCGGAGAATTCCCCGGAGGCGCAGGAGGCGCGGCGCGAGCGGGAGCAGGCCCGCGTGGAGGCGCTGGGCGAGCCGGATGGGTCAGGGGTGTTTAACGGGGCTTTTATTGAGGTTCAGGAGGGGGTGCGCCAGGGGTTTATTGAGAAGTCCCGGCTGGCGCTTTGCCCGGATGTGACCCAGTTTAAGCAGGGGGCGGATGAACAGACCGGGGTGGTGAATCCGATTGTGGGGGCGTGGCAGCGCAATGCCGCGCCGATTTCCGTGTGGAGGCGGAAGGATGGCGCCCTGCAGGTGATCAGCGGCCGGCACCGTTTTAACGCCTGCACGGATGAGGATATTAATTGCACGGTGTATGATGAGGCGGCCGGGTTTGATTTGGATTGGGCGCAGACGCATGATGTGGAGAATAATATCCGGGACGGGCAGGCTTCCCTGTTTGAGATTGCCCGTTATGTGAGCCGGAAGCGTTTGACGAAGGAGGAGGCGGTGGAGAGGGGGATTTTCCGCAAGGGGCAGTCCCGCCGCGGGGTGGAACTGGGCCTGTACGGCTGTTCCGATTTGCTGGACGCGCTGGGGAATGAGCTTGTTTCTCCGGATGACGCCTGGCGCGTGGCGATGGCGTTCCGCAATCAGAACGAGGTGCAGCGGGCCGGGCTGCGTGCCCTGATGGAGGGGAAGAGCTGGCAGGCCGCTTTGGCCGTGATGCAGGTGGCCGCGAATATGGACCGCATCCGCGGGCTGGCGGAGGCGGCCGGGATGACGTTTGAGACGGATTTGTTCGGCAATTCCCACGCGGAGGAGTATTTTTCAAGGCTGGCCCAGTACGCCGCCGCCCGCGTGAGCGAGCTAACGAGGGGGACCGCCTCTGCGGAAGATGAGGCTCCCGCAGCGAATTTTTCCCTGGTGTCCATTTCTTCCGGGGATGTGGTGAGTTCCGCCGCCGGGATGCGGGCGAGGTTGAAGCCGTTGCAGGGCAAGGTGTTCGTCAATAAGAATACGGGGATCCAGGCCGTGATTGAGGCGCGCGTTTCCGGCAAGACGGTGGGCAAGGCCGGGGCTTCACAAATGTCCGTGGCGAATTTGAAGGCGCTTGGGTTTTCCGCGGAGGAGGCCCGGAGGGTTCATTATACGGCGGCCACCCGCATTCATGAGTTGTTTGAGAATGCGGAGGATGGATTTTTTGAAGAGGCGTATAAACAAGATGCCTCAAAAGCCGGAGCCTATCATTTTTTCAATACAGTAGATATTGAAGGGATAGGAGCGTTTGATGTTAATGTTACAGCAATCAAATACGTTAAGGAACAGGAAGGTAACGTTCTTTACACGCTGGAATTGACCATAGAAAACCCCGCCACTAGGGGAGCTGCTAGCCGGGAAGGCCGCCTACCTACACCCTTCAAGGACGGGGTTTCTACCCGTAATTTATCTTCTTACCGTTCTTTTGTCGAGAAGGAAAAGGCGGCTGTCAGGAAGAAGGCGGAGTCTGACGGGACGTTCATGAAGGCTCCGAATGGGAAGGATACGAACCTGACGGAAGACCAGTGGCTTTCCGTGCGCACGGAGGCGTTTAAGAGTTGGTTTGGCGATTGGGAGCATGACCCGGAGAACGCTTCCAAGGTAGTGGACGAGAATGGGGAGCCGCTGGTGGTGTATCATGGTTCTCCGCATGTTTTTACCGTGTTTGACGTGGAGCGTTCCGGAGAGAATTTTAACCGGAGCCGGGAGGATGGAGGGTTGTTGTTTTTTTCTTCCCTGCCGGAGACGGCGGAAGATGTGCTTCATGATTTAGAGGGCCGTTTTCCGGGGACCGGGTTGGAGAGTGCGCGGCTGTATGCGTGTTTTATGAGGTTGAGGCGTCCGTTTATGCTGGATCTTGGCGATGCTTCACAGCGCCCGTTTTCCGGGGAGGGTGTGCCGGAGAACGTGAAGGGTTCCCCGATGGCGTGGTATTTGTTTCCTCACGAGTTGAGGAGAGGGTTTGATGAGGGGAATGCTCATGGCGCGGGTTATGACGGTGTTGTTTTGAAGGGCAGGAATGCTTATGACGGGAGTCCGGAGGTGTGGGGGATGGCTACGGATTCCCGGCAGGTGAAGAGCGCTGTCGATAACCGCGGGACGTTTGATTCAGATAGTCCGGATATTACGTTTTCCATTATTGGGGAGAAGGCTGAATCCTTCCAGGAGTACCACAATAACGGCCTTTCCTACACGGATCCGGCGGACGGGAAGCGGAAGGCGATTATTGATTCCCGCGGGGTGCGGTTGAGGAAGGAGCACGTCAGCGTGAGCGAGGGGGGGCATGTGAATGTTTCCCTGGCCGCGGCCCTGGATTTTCCGGAGTTGTTCCGGGCCTACCCGGAGCTGCGGAGGCTGCGGGTGGATTTTTACCGGGACAGCGGGAGCAGCACGGGAGGGTTTACCGATCCGCAGGAGCATTATATTGCCGTGAATGTGGCACGGGGCGGGAAGAACGCGGCTCCCGGCATGGTGCTGGATACGATTTTACACGAGGTGCAGCATGTGATTCAGGGGTATGAGGGGTTTGCCCAAGGGGCCGGGAGCATGAGCCGGGAACAGGCGCTTGCTTATCTGGGCGGGAGCATGAGCCAGCTGGCGGGCCGGGGCGACGACTGGGCGAAGGCGGCCCTGCCCCGCCTGGAGCGGATGAAGCGGGAGCTGGAGGCTGGGACGTTGCAGCCGGCGTTTGTGTATGTTTTTTCCCACGGGGAGCAGGAGGCGCGGCTGGCCGGGACGTTTGAGAAGAATAGCGAGGGGGTCTTGATGAGCGGGCTGAACGGGTTCCGGCTGCTGGACGCTCCGCAGTTTTCGATTCCGCTGACGGGGGATATTACGGAGCTTGGCGGCATTACGTTCGGGGCCGGGAGGTTTGGACGGATGGCCGGCAGGGTTCTGGCTCCGAACGGGGATTGGCTTTACGATGAGATGGTGTTCAGGATGCGGGCCGCCACGCAGCGGTCCGTGAGTAAGCTGCGCCTGTTTGAGACCGGGGACCGGGAGCGCGGCCTTGAGCTGCTGGCGGAGGCGCAGGAGCTGATTTCCACGGTGGAGCGGTATTTGCCTGATTCTTACGGGTTCGGGCTGGAACCTTACAAGATCTGGCTGAATGTGTTTTCCCTGCTTTACGGGAATAGCGGGAAGATGGCGCCGGGTGATGCGGTGGCCAGCGCGTTGGAAGCGATTCCTATGAGGAGGTGGCCGGAGATTATGGAGGGGAGCATTGGCAGGAGTTTTGTCAATTGGGCGGAGAAGAGGCCGGAGCTGGAGGATGTGGTGGAGGAGGCCCGGAGGGAGATTGCCGAACGGCAGGCTGATTACGAGCTGGATTCTGCTCCGGACGCGGATAACAGGGCCGCCCTGGCGGCCCGCAAGGGGGTGGAACAGGAGGTGTGGCGCCGGTTGTTTGAGGAGCACGGGGCCGAGTTTCTGGAGGAGTACGGGGAGCAGAAGGTGTTCCGGCTTGTGGGGAAGTTTATGGAGCGCGTGGTGGAGCAGATTGACCGCTTCCGGAAGGACCGGACGCTGGGGCGCATCCGCCGCGTGGCGGCTTCCGTGGCTCCGCGGACGAGTCCGCAGGGGAAGCCGATGCGCGGGAAGATGGACGCGGAGAGTTACCGGAGGCTGGAGAGGTGCTTGCGCCTGCTGGAGATGACCGAGAGCCAGTACGATGAGTTTTTCCAGAAGAATTTTCCGGAGGATGCCGAGGAGGGGAAGAGGTGGGAGGATCTGGCCCCGGATGCGCTGGTGCTGGTGACGCTGCCCGACGCGGAAGGGAGGCTGGAAGAGGTGGCCGTAACGGAGCGGGAGTTTGAGGTTTACGCCTGTTATGAACGGATGGACGTGAATACCGCGGAGAAGTGCGGCGCGGCCCTTGGAGAATTGATTGCCACGTCCCGCCATGCCTGGGAGAACGCAGCGGAGAAGAAGAAGCTGGAGGTTGCCGCCATGGCCGCCCCACTGCTGCAGGCCACCGGGGAGTTGGATGATAACAGGATGGCGATGTTCCGCCGGAAGGCGAGGCTGCGGGCCCTCCCCAAGAAGCCCCTTTCCCTGTTTGATTACCTGATGAATTTTAATCAGTATATGCAGGCGCTTTCTTCCGTGGAGCCGTTTGCCGGGGTTGCCCGCCAGTTTGAGGAACGGGCGGCGCGGTTTAATGTGCAGCGGCAGGCGAGCGAGAAGGAGATGCTGCGTTTTGTGCATCATACCGTAGCGGAGATTGCGGGGGCCGCGGACCGGTATGATATTGCCGAGTGGATTTATGAGGGGCGCATGAAGCAGGATATCATGCTTTTATGCCGGGGAATAATTTGCTGGTGCCGTTTTCTAATGCGGCGGATATCGGGAAGGCGTTTTCCAACGCCTGGAAGTTGTTTGACGGCAAGGAACGGCCCTGGGAGGATGACGCCCTTTCTTTCCACGAGCTTTTACGCACCGCAGTAGCGGGGACGGTGGCTTTTTCTCCACGGACAACCAAGGGGGGCGCCGCTGCTGTAGGAGCCGCCCTGACGATGGCGCTTCTGCTGAATGTGACGGAGTTTGCCCTTAAAACAGTCCGCAGCGTTCAGGAGAACGCTGCGGACTGGGATAAGTGGGTTGGGAACCGGAAGTAGTTAATTTTCACTTCACATCCGCTCATGAGAAAACTACGAACACTTCAATGATTTTCCGAGTAATTCACACAGAAAGTGTATTGTAAAAAAAAATAAATGTTTCATAATTATCGAATGCTTATTTGGAACTGCAAAAAATGCGACAGGCTTTGTACTAGTCAGTACAGTGAATCAGAAGAGGACTGGCGTTTAATAGGGTTGTGTCCGGATTGCAAAGAGAAAGAGGTTCGAATATTGAAAATCGATGATATGAGGAGGAAAGAACGAGAAGAACGTGATAAAAAAAACGGAAAGTGGTATATATTTGGCCTCTTCTGCTTCGTATTAGCGTTAGCTTCAATTCTTTCTTATGGTTCTGGAGTTCCTATATGGAAATCCATTATATTTGTTATATTTGCTCCAGTTATTTGTATTCTGATAGCTATACCTTTTTTATATTTATTTACAAAATATCTTGAGTAGTGCATTAGCATTGCATTTATTATTTACGCTGTAGGTTTTTTTCTTGGGATTATTTAATGGATTATTTGATTTAATATTTTAATTATTTCCAATACCTATTGCGATAAAGGTACGAGCGAAATAGTAATCCGAGGATGATGAGGATGATAAACCCGGTCACCTTCAGAATAGTCATCAGTATGTTAAGAAAGGCATCCACACGCGAAAAGAGTATTTTGTTTTTTCACGAAGAACAACAAAAAAGCCCCTGGCCCGGAGGCCAAGGGGCGAAGCATTCTAACGTAAAGAGGCCAAATAATAGCCTCTCTTCTCAGAAAAAACAACTCCTAAATCATTGTTTCAGTATTATTATGTAAAAATGCGTACTGGAATTGTTATGAAGGGGCTGTGTCCAACAAAAGGAGCTGTCCCGATAGAGGCAGCTCCTGAATATAGTAAAGGGAGGTGTTAATCTTCCCAGGTTCCACCTGCAGCTTCAATAGCATCCCGTACCTGAGCTGTAAGATAGTGGGGGGCATTGTCATTATCGTGGCCCGGGATAGTCACCGTCTGGCCATGAGGATGATCGTATACACGATGGGAACCCCGTCCTTGTCCTTGCTGCAGAATGAATCCGGCATTTCGTAAGCGTCTAATCAGATCTCGTATTCGCATAAGTGATGTTGAAGATACGAGAAGAGAGGAGAGTTTCAATGGACGCTGTCCGAATGGAAGAATCAGCCTTTTTAATAACTAGCATGCTGATTCGCAACACTCTAAAAATAAGTGAATTATTTGTTTAGTGTTTTATTTGTTTTCTATTAGTGGAAAGTTTTTCTTGCAATCATCTTCAGGAATGGTAAACATAAACGCATGAAACACGAAGAGGAGTACAAGTACCCTGGACAGCTAATTCAGCATCTTCTTGAGCAAAATGGCTGGACAAAACGTGTCCTTTCTACCGTTTTAGGAGTTGATGAGTCAACGGTAAACAAACTTATTTCCGGAGCTAAAAGGATGGATGCTAATACAGCACTTTCCCTTTCTGAAATTTTTTCTGTGGATGCTAATATATTTATGCGTTTGCAGAACACTTATGATTTAGCTCTGGCAACCATAAAAAGGAAATCGGATAAGGGATTAGAGAAAAAAGCAAAAGTGTTTTCTTCCTTCCCTATTCAAGAGATGATCAAAAGAGGATGGATTAATGTCGATGGTATTAAGGACATTGATGTTATTACAAATGAACTCAAGCGTTTTTTTCAAGTTGATTCTCTAGATGAAGTAAGCCACATGAGTTATGCTGCGAAAAAAACAGACAAGGATCAATCAGCATCAGGCATACAGCTTGCGTGGATGCAACGTGTGAAATCTCTTGCTCATTCGATGATGGTTCCTGCTTTTTCTATAGCAACTTGTAAGAAACTTATTAAAGATTTGGAAGAGTATCGCGTATCAGCTCCAGCTTTACGAAGTATATCTGATATGATAATGCGTGCAGGTATTCGCTTTGTTATTGTTGAGTCATTGAAAGGCTCAAAAATAGATGGAGTTTGCTTATGGCTTGACGAAAACAAGCCTGTTATAGGCATGTCTTTAAGGTTTGATAGAATAGATAATTTTTGGTTTGTGCTCAGACATGAACTTGAGCATGTCTTAAGAGGGCATGGTAAAAAATCTCCTGCTATTGATATGGGACTCATGACATCCTCCGAAGAGTCTAGCCTATCTAGTGTTGAAGAAAGTTTGGCAAATAAAGCTGCTCTTGAATTTTGTGTTCCTCAAGACAAGCTCAAGAATTTTATTGACAGGAAATACCCTTATTTTTATTCAAGAGATATTATTGGATTTGCCCGTACTATTAATGTGCATCCTGGACTTGTTGCAGGACAACTTCGTCATAAACTTAATGCATATAATAGGTTTGGAGATCACATTGTAAAAATTCGTAGCATCGTCACGCGAGGAGCTTTGGTTGACGGTTGGGGAGATATTTTAACAATATAAAAATTGATATGAAAAAGCGCAATGAAATTAAAGAATTTGAATTCCTTGTTGAGGAATTCAAAAAGGATACGGGTAAAGAGGTGTGGACTCATCTAGAGCTTGCAGAATATGCAATGGCTAAGGGGTATCAAGCACCAACACCAAAAACTCCAACAGAGTTATTGGCAAGGAAGTTTTCCTCTTTAGCTCGGCAGTCGACAAAAATTGATGAATGTTCAGGGGTTCCTTACCGAACATATCAATCTGTAAGAGACCCCTATGACTCTAAAGGGCAAGGCCTTTTATGGGTTGAAACAGATAAAGCAGATAGAGAAATGATGCTTGGCGCTAAAACCTTACGACGAGAGCAAGTTATTGGAGATTTATTTCAGCTAAATGCAGATGTCGATCATTGGAACCGTATTCATCCTGACGAAGAGAGAATAGTAGTAGATAATAATTTTGAACCTGACGTTCAAGAACGGATGGCAGGGTATAGTGATGAAGATTCAGGGGAACAAGTGTGTGACGATGATGATTTAGAAGAAATCTAAATTTTAAGCCATGAAGAAGGCTATGTTGCCTAGTTGTGCAACATAGCCTTCTTTCGTATGGTTACGGTTCTATGTCTCCGTAGTTTAGGAGACCTTTGTGTTTTAGGACGACAAAGAAGGATGCTTTGGATTGCGTCAAGCTTTCTCCCACCTGTCCAGGGTTTCCACGTATAGAGCGGAGATTTTGCCGCCGTC